>OGFQ01001116.1_pt1 | contig 12759 bp, 6 predicted proteins | sample 1570961 | NCBI WGS metagenome assembly OGFQ01 (sample SAMEA2582022, study PRJEB24529) | metagenome | biome: Human gut stool | place: China | collected 2011
TAATAAAATTAGTTTGAGTAAGCTGTTTTTATTCTTTTTCTTTCAAGCTTTCATCAATGTCCTTGATTTTCTTCAGCACCAGTTCCATGTCTTTCTTCAGGCGCTCAATCTTGCGGGTGATGTCGGCCACCAGTGTATTTCCCTTCTTGGAAGAAGAATTCAGGAAGCCAAGGTTGTTTTCGTAGGTCTGGATGTCGTTTTTCAGCCCTTCGTAAGTGCGAACCAGGCGTTCACGGTCGCGGTAGAGATTTCCTTCTTTGTTGCCGTTAGTGCGTACACTGCTCAGGCGTTTTTCAGTAGCCGACAGGTGAAGGCGGTCGAACAGCTTGTCTACCAATGCATGGAATTCTTTATACAGACGGTCTTTTTCCTTGAAAGGAACGAAGCCGATGGCATTCCATTCCTTCATCAGGGCACGTACTTGTTCGGCAGTTGCATCGTCTGCAGTTCCGGCAGCTTCCAGGGCAGCCATACGCTTAATGACATCTTCTTTCTTGGCCAGGTTTTCCACTTCTTCCGAGCGTTGTGAAGAAGTCGCTTTGTTTTTCCGTTCAAAGAAATAATCGCAGGCACCTATAAAACGTTTCCATACGGCATCTGAATGTTTCTTGGCAACCGGACCGATGGTCTTCCATTCTTTCTGGAGCTTGGTCAGGATTTCAGCCGTTTCTTTCCAGTCGGTACTTTCTTTCAGGGCTTCAGCCTTTTCGCAGAACGCTTTTTTCTTTTCCAGGTTGGCTGCCATTGTTTCCTTCACAGATTTGAAGAAAGCAGCTTTCCGGCGGAAGAATTCATCGCAGGCAGCGCGGAAACGTTCGAAAATCTTGACGTTCATCTTTTGCGGAGCATAGCCGATGGTTTTCCATTTGGCCTGGAGGGCAAGGATTTCATTGGTCTTGTCTTCCCAGTCAGCAAAAGTAGTGAAGGTGTCATATTCCATACCTTCCACGATTTCGCAAATCACCGTCTTCTGGTCCAGGTTATTCTGTTCTTTTTCTTTCAGTTCTTCAAAATGCTGCTGGTGGCGTTTGTTGACAACCGTAGAGGCAGCCTTGAAACGGCTCCAGATTTCTTCGCGCAGGTCTTTGGCTACCGGGCCGATGGCACGGAATTCCTGATGAAGCTTCTGCAGCTGGTGGAAAGCAGAAATTACGTCAGGCTCTTCGGCCAGTTTTTCTGCAGCTTCGCACAAGCGGGTCTTCTGTTCCAGGTTTTTCTTGAAGTCATATTCGCGGAATTCATTGTTCAGCTTCACCATGTCATAGAATTTTTCGGTGTAAAGCTGGTAAGTCTTCCACAGTTCATTTACTTTCGCTACCGGAATCTGGCCTATTTCATTCCATTCCTGCTGTAACTTCTTAAATTCGTCGTATATCTTGTTGGTATCTTCCTGCGATTCGGTCAGGAACTTCATTCTTTCCAGGATACCCAGTTTCTTGGTCAGATTTTCTTCTTTTTCTTTTTCTTGTGCAGCTGCTAAGGCATTTCTCTTCTCCTTGATGGCGTTCATGACAGCTTTGAACTCTTCTTCTGCCGGTTCTGTTTCCGGAGTGAAGTCTTCTGCCTTTCCCCCTTCGTCGATGAAAGCTTTCCGTGCCGCTTCTGATTTGGCTTTTTGTAGTTTATAGAACGTTTGTTTAAGTGAATCGATTTCCTGCTTGTCGGTCAGGTCGTTTTTCTCGTTGATTTCCTTGAGGCGTTGCACCACTTCTTCCAGTGTCTGTTTGGGAGCGGATGTTTCCTTTTCGGTGTCTTCAACAGTAGGAACCGGTGCTTCAATGGATTGTTCCATCGGAGTTTCGGTTAATGGGCGGTTGGTTTCATTTACTTCCATCGTATATAGATTTTAAAGAGTATAATATCCTAGTTTTTTCTTTACCATTAGTAAAGGTTCTTACAAATTAAAGAAAAAAAATCTGATTTTCATACTTTTTCAGAAAAAAACTATAAGGTAAGAATCATTTTTCGAAATAGAAAGACGAGGAATGTGGCTCAGAAGGGCTTGTAGAGGGGGTGAAAAAAAACGTCCTTGCGTTTCAAAGAAAACGCAAGGACGTTTTGATTAAAACGCAAGTGCGTTTGAAGTAAAATGTACTTGCGTTTTACCTCAAACGCACTTGCGTTTTTCTTTAACAAAAATTTAGGATAATAATACGGTAATTCCCATGTACATGAGCATACCGATAATGTCGTTGGTAATGGAGATAAACGGTCCGGTGGCAATGGCCGGATCGATTTTCAGTTTTTCCAGTGTCATGGGCACCAGGGTGCCGAAAATGGAGGCAAACATGACTACCGCAAACAGACTGATGGATACCGAATAACTGACCGTAGCCGTAGCTCCGAAGCGGATGAAGTTGTAGATATACACCAGCATGGAAATGATGGTGGCGTTGATAAGGGCTACAACGGATTCTTTCAGCACCTGCTTGAAGGTGTTTTCGGCGTTCAGTGAGCTGTTGGCCAGACCTTGCACGACCAATGCGGAGGACTGGGTTCCTACGTTTCCTCCCGTTCCACCGATAAGGGGAATGTAAAGCGCCATTTCCGGATGAGCGGCAAAGGTAGAGTCGAAGTTGCCCAGAATCATGGAGTTACCGATTCCACCCAGCATACCGATGAGCAGCCACGGAAGGCGCGCGGTGGTCTGGCGGAACACGTTGTCGTCTGTTTCTACGTCCTGTGACAAACCGGATGCCAACTGGTAGTCGCGTTCGGCTTGTTCACGAACCTCATCCATTACGTCGTCTACGGTGATGCGTCCTACCAGGCGGCCGATGCTGTCGACCACGGGAACGGCCACCAAGTCATACTTTTCAATGGTCTGCACCCCCTCTTCAATGGGTGTATCCACATGGACGGAAATAGGGTCCTTCTTCATCACGTGTTTCACCTTGGAAACCGACGGACTGGTAATCATCTTTTTCAGCGGGAATACGCCGCGCAGACGTTCATCGTCGTCTACCACATATACATAATATATCTCGTCCATTTCTTCTGCCTGCAGTCGCATTTCGCGCAGGCATTCGGGCATACTCCAGTTCTCGTTCACAATCACCATTTCCGTACCCATCAAACCACCGGCGGTGTCTTCGTCGTATTTCAGCAAGTCGACGATGTCGCCTGCCTGTTCGATGTCTTCAATGTGTGAAAGCACCTCTTCCTGCTTGTCCTCGTCCATTTCACGGATGATGTCTACGGCATCGTCCGAATCCATGTAGTCGACAAAGCGCTTGGCGATGGTTTCAGGGGGAAGGATTTCGAGGAATTTCTTTCGGGCATCCTCGTCCATTTCAATCAGTACGTCGGCTGCCGTTTCGTTGTCCAGCAGCAGGTAGATGAAGCGGGCATCTTCTGCGTCCAGCTCGTTGCACAGCTCGGCGATGTCGGCCGGATGCAGGTCCTTGATGACTTCTTTTAACTGGTCGGAATCTTTCTTCTCAATCAGTTCGGTGACTAATTTAATATCTTCGCTATTCATCTTGTAAACTCCTGATGAGGGTTGTTATCGTAGTCTGTAAGTCTCGTGTGCAGGGTCACTCGGCCTTTGCGGCTGAGGAATTCAAGGCTTCTTCCACCCGGTTGGTCAGGTCGATGAAGTCTTGTACGGAAAGCTGTTCAGGCCGTTTGTTGAAGATAGGGTCGGCACTGAGCGGATTTCCTTTCTCCAGAATCGGAGATATGGAGTTGCGGAGCGTCTTGCGGCGCTGGTTGAATGTCGTCTTGACAATCTGCTTGAACAACTGCTCGTTGCATCCCAACTCCTTGGTCTCGTTGCGGGTCATGCGGATGACGGCGCTCTTCACCTTGGGAGGAGGATTGAACACATGTTCGTGTACAGTGAACAGGTACTCCACGCTGTACCAGGCTTGAATCAGTACGCTCAGGATGCCGTAGGTCTTGTTGCCCGGACGAGCCGCGATGCGTTCGGCCACTTCCTTCTGAATCATGCCCGTGCAGCAGGGAATCAAGTCCTTGTAGTCGAGCATCTTGAAGAATATCTGGCTAGAAATGTTGTAGGGATAGTTGCCGGTCAGCACAAAAGGCTGTCCGTCGAAAAGTTGCCGGAGGTCCATTTTCAGGAAATCCTGCTCGATGATATGGTCTCCTAATTGCGGAAAATTCTCACGCAGGTAAGCCACCGATTCAAAGTCCAGCTCCACCACCTTGAGCGGGCGGTCTTTTTTCAGCAGGTATTGGGTGAGAACTCCCATTCCGGGACCTACTTCGAGAACGGGAAGGGCCGGGCAGGCGTCTACCGTGTCGGCTATGTCTTGTGCCACTTGCAGGTCTTTCAGGAAGTGTTGTCCTAAAAACTTTTTAGGTTTAACTAATTTCATACCTCAGGTTTTAAATGTTCGTATTATCTTTGTGACTTGCAAAGTTAAACATAAATCTTTATATACAGACTGATTTTGGAACGAACAGGTTTAAAAAAAGTACTAAATAAGGTCTTCCAGATAGCGCTTCCGTTGGTACTCGGAGCGGCTATTCTGCTTTGGACATACCACGATTTTGATTTCCGGCGTGTGTGGAGCGTGCTGGATGGCGGCATGAATTATGGCTGGATGGCCTTTTCGCTGGTGTTTGGTGTGTTGGGACATCTGTTCCGCGGCTGGCGCTGGAATCTGACGTTAGCCCCGTTAGGTGAATACCCCAAGGTGTCGAACAGTGTGTATGCGGTTTTTGTGTCGTACGCGGCCAATCTGGTCGTACCGCGTGTGGGGGAGGTTTCCCGCTGCGGTATCCTGTCGAAGTACGACGGGGTTTCTTTCTCCAAATCGCTGGGTACGGTGGTGACGGAGCGTCTCATTGATACCATTTGTGTGCTGCTGATTACCGTAGTGACGCTGTTGCTCCAGTCGCGTGTGTTTGCGGCATTCTTTGAAAAGACCGGTACGAACATGGGCTTCTTTACGGGCTTGTTTACTTCCACCAACTTTTATATCACCCTCATCTGTCTGTTCGCCTTGGGCGTGCTGGCGTTTTTCCTGGTCCGCAATTTGACGGTATTTGCGAAAGTGCGCGGCATATTGAACGATGTGTGGGCCGGATGTTTGTCGCTTCGGCATGTAAAACATCCGTGGCTGTTCGCTTTTTACACCGTGGGCATCTGGGCATGCTATTTCCTGCAATTTTATGTAAGCTTTTATTGCTTTGACTTTTCTGCCTCACTGGGCTGGATGCCCGGACTGGTGATGTTTGTGGTGGGCAGTATTGCAGTGGCCGTTCCTACTCCTAACGGAGCAGGTCCGTGGCACTTTGCGGTCATTACCATGATGATGATGTATGGGGTAGGAAAGGAAGATGCCGGAATATTTGCCCTGCTGGTGCACGGTATTCAAACCTTTTTATTAATTTTGCTAGGTGTTTACGGGCTTGTAGCCTTACCACTTGTAAATAAGAAACGGACCGGGAAGTGAAATTGCTTTTCCGGAATAAAATCAAAAAATATAATATGAACGAAATTCTTTCTTTGGCTCCGCAGAATGTGTGGAAGCATTTCTATTCGTTGACGCAAATTCCTCGTCCGTCTGGACATTTGGAAAAAATTCAGGCTTTCTTGCTGGAATTCGGCAAGCAGGTAGGTGTGGAATCATTTCAGGATGAGGCTGGAAACATAATCTATCGCAAACCGGCCACTCCGGGTATGGAAGACCGGAAGTCTGTCATCCTTCAGGCTCACATGGACATGGTTCCTCAGAAAGACAAACATACACAGCATGATTTTGAAAAAGATCCTATTCCGGTTTATGTAGACGGCGAATGGGTGAAGGCTAAAGGTACCACATTAGGCTCAGACAACGGTATGGGTGTGGCAGCCATCATGGCCATTATGGAAGACAAGACCTTGAAACACGGTCCGCTGACTGCGCTGATTACTGCCGATGAAGAAACCGGTATGTATGGGGCGTTCGGCTTGAAACAGGGCACGGTGGAAGGAGAAATCCTGCTGAACCTGGATTCGGAAGAAGAAGGTGAACTTTATATTGGCTGTGCAGGTGGAGAAGACCTGACGGCTACTTTGGAATACAAGGAAGAAGAAACAGATCCGGAAGACGTGGCACTGAAGGTAACACTGAAAGGATTGCGTGGTGGTCACTCTGGTATTCAGATTGGCTGGGGACATGCCAATGCCAACAAGTTGATGGCTCGCTTCATGAACCAGGTGATTGCTTACGATGAGGCTTGTCTGGTGTCATGGGAAGGTGGAAACATGCGCAACGCCATTCCGCGTGAATGTGAAGTAGTGATTACCGTACCGGCTTCGGAGGTAGAAGATGTGCTGGCATTCGTGGGTGAATGCGAACAGGTATGGCGTGATGAATTCGCGACCATTGAAGACAACATCAGCTTTACGGCAGAGCGTGTGGACTTGCCGAAGATGATGGTGCCGGAAGAAATCCGTGACAACCTGGTGGACGCGATTTATGCATGTCCGAATGGAGTAGAACGTTTCATCCCGACTATCCCGGATACAGTGGAAACTTCTTCTAACCTGGCTATCGTAGAAATCGGCAATGGAAAGGCTGCCATTAAGGTATTGACACGCAGCTCTCGCGAATCAATGAAGGATTATCGCAATACGGCTATCGAAAGCTGTTTCTCTATGGCAGGTATGCACGTAGAACGTTCTGGCAGCTACTCTGGATGGGAACCGGATGTAAATTCACCGATTCTGCATGCCATGAAGGAATCTTATAAGGCACAGTTTGGTGAAACACCGGAAGTGAAAGTGATTCATGCCGGACTGGAATGTGGTATCATCGGTGCGGTTGTACCTGGACTGGATATGATTTCATTTGGTCCTACTTTGCAGTGCCCGCATACACCGGAAGAACGCTGTCATGTGCCGTCAGTGAAGAAGTTCTATGATTTCTTGCTGGCTACACTGGAAAATACACCGAGAAAGTAATATCCGTTAGTGGGTAAATAGATACGGAGGCTGTCCGATTCCCGTAAAAGGGAAAGGGGCAGCCTCCGTTTTTTTGTTTCGATTTTCTGTGGTTTTACTTCTTTTAATGAAAATCTGTGCAGTAAATCAGGGTTTTGGTTTTATCTTTATAAAGACAACCTTGTAAAACTTAAAATTGGAAATTATGAACAGACTATTCTTGATATGTGCCACGGGATTGTTGGCTTTTATGTTCCCTTTGGCGGGGATAGCTCAGAATTACGACCGTCTTTGGAAGGAGGTAGAGGAAATCCGGAAGAAAGATTTGCCGCAGACCTTGATTTCACAGGTGAACCAGATTTATGAAAAGGCAAGGAAGGAGAAGAATGCTCCGCAGATGCTGAAAGCGTATCTTTCGCGGGTGGAATGTCAGGTGGGGCTGACACCGGACAGTTTGCAGCGTGAACTTTGTCGACTGAATGCATGGGCTGCAGAGGAGAACGATCCTTTGCAGAAAGCCGTGTTGTCGTTTCTGTCAGGATACTATAAGTTGGAATCCGCTCCTCAGGAAGTGGACAGTGCATTGTATGAGTTTGACCGGGCAGTAAAGGATAAGGAGGTCTTGCTGGGCGTAGCTACGACCGATTTTCGTCCGATGGCTGAACAAGGCAAATGGAGCCAGCGCTATTTCGGTGACAATATGTACGATTTGCTGTTACGCCAGTCCATCTTTCAGCTTCTATGGAATGGAGGAGGAAGCAAGGCCGTACAGTTGGCCGTGTTCGACAAGTATGAAAAGCTGATTGCACAATACGAGGCGGCAGGAAATCGTGACGCGGAATTATTGACACGTCTGGAGCGATTGATGTACTGGCAGCGTAATGGATGGAGGTATCCGCAACAGCTGTCGGACGAGCAGGTGCTGGAGCAGTTGCAGGCGTGGGCAAAAGCCTATGACGGAGTAGATGCCTGTGCGGCGTTGTATGTGTCATGGGCCGATTTCTATCATCAGAAACAAGATTTCGTGTCCGAAATGAAGGTGATAGAAGAAGGAATAAAACGGTATCCATCTTCGGAATTCACGGCCGATTTGAAAGATAAGCAGCGCATAGTGTGCATGCCATCACTTTCGGTGCAGGTAACTCATCCTTATCCGCAGACGGAAGCGGAACTTCGTGTCACCAGCAAGAACCTGAAAGGGGCGACACTGGAATGGTATAGGCTGAACCTGAAGGCTTCTTCTTCTGTGTTTGCACAGAATCTGGAGCATGCGGACCTGATAAAGAAGTATGGTACACTGGTGGATAAAGTGCGGTTGGACTTGCCGGATACTCCCGCGTACAAGGATACGGTTTCTGTGCTGACCAGCCGGATGCCCGAGGCGGGGATTTATATATTGAAATCAATCCCCGACGGCTATCAGGATAAAACGGGATACGATGTAGTGCATCTGTCTGCATTGCAGGTGGTTTCTTTCCCGATGGAAAGAAGGCAGACGGAGTGTCATGTGGTGGACTGTAAGACCGGAAAGCCGGTCGCAGGGGCAGAATTGGTGTTCTATTCCATTCCTGTGCCAGGCAATTATACCTTATATAAGACGTTTAAAACCGATAAGCAGGGCAAGGTAGTAGTACCGGACATGAAAGAATCATTGTGGATGCATGCACGTGCAGGCAAGGATGAGTTTATGCAGGTGGCTTACTGGTCCAGAAGGGTGTTGCCGACGGTCAATGACAGCAAGAAGAAGGTGGATCGCATGGATTTGTTTACTGACCGTGCGCTGTACCGCAAGGGGCAGACGGTGTATGTATCCGGTGTGGCTTATACGCAGGAAGGTGATAGGGTAGAGGTACGCAAAGATGCAGCCATCTGGCTGGCCTTGCGGGATGCCAATAACCGGGAGATAGCCCGGAAAGAACTGACTACGGATGACTTCGGCGCATTTTCAGCGGAATTCCAGTTGCCTTCGGAAACATTGGCCGGCATGTTCCGTATAGAATCGGACAAGGCTTCCTGTTATATTCGGGTGGAAGAATACAAGCGTCCGACGTTTGAAGTCACTTGGAAGGAAGTGCAGGAAGCTTACACGATGGGGGATTCCTTGCAGCTGGAAGGTACGGCGAAAAAGTTTTCCGGTGCACCGGTGCAGGGCGGTAAGGTGCGTTATACCTTGACCCGTTCAAAGGCCTGGTTCTGGCGGAACATGGCAGGAGAACAACAGTTGGCGGAAGGTGAACTGATGACTTCTGCCGACGGAACGTTTGCGGTGAGGGTTTGTCTGGAACGTCCGGATACGGAAGTTTCTTTAGGCTGGGACGGATTCTATCGTTATCAGGTGAAGGTGGAAGTGACGGATGCGGCCGGAGAAACACAGGAAGGTGTACTGGTGCTTCCGGTGGGTGAACATGCCATCGGATTACAGATAAAGGGATTGGCCGGAAAAGTGACTCGTGAGAAACTGGATAAGATGCAGGTACAGGCATTGAACATGCAGCAACAGCCGGTGGCATTGGATGTGGTCTGCTCGCTTTATACATTGGATGAGGCCGGAAAGAAGCAGCAAACAGTATGGGGGGATACGGTGAAATCCGGACAGCCTTTCCTGCCGGAAGCATGGAAGAAGTTGGCTTCCGGAAAATACTTGCTGGAGGTAACCGCCAGTGATGAGCATGGGCGTCCTTGTCGTGCAGAGCAGGAGCTTGTACTCTTTTCGTTAAAAGACCGGGTTCCTCCGGTAAAGACTGTGGAATGGTTCTATCAGGACGGTACACAGTTGGAGGAAACGCAGCCGGTGACCTTGTATGTGGGTAGTAGTGAAAAGAATGTACATTTGTTCTATCATGTGTACAGTGGCAATCGGATGCTGGTTTCTGACTCGTTTGTGCTGAACGAGGAAATCCGTCCGTTTGATTATACGTGGCGGCCGGAATACGGTGATGGAATCACCGTCAGCTTTGGATTTATGAAAGACGGTATCTGGTATTCCAAGCAAGTCGCTTTGAAACGTCCGGTACCAGAGAAAAAACTGACATTGAAGTGGGAGGTCTTTCGCGACCGTTTGCGCCCGGGTACAGAAGAAACCTGGACCATGCAGATTCTGGATGCGGCAGGCAAACCGGCAGATGCCCGTCTGCTGGCTACCTTGTATGATGCCTCACTCGACCGTCTGTGGGATAATCCGTGGAATTTCCAGTTGGGCTTCGGCCGGTATACTCCTTCAGTCATGCCGTTTATTCAGTCAGTGAATAGCATCGCGATGGCTTATTCGCCTTTCTATACTTATTCATTGTCTTCTGTATATACTCCTGACAACTGGCAGTTGTATAGCCGGTTGTGGGTTCCTTCTTTGCGTCAGTATAGAACCTTCTCTCGAAACGGTCTGATGGTACGCGGGGCAGGAATCATGATGAAGGCTGCGGCTGCAGCACCAGATGCCATGAGGGCGGATGAGGCTTTGAATGCGCAGGCGGGATTCACGCAGGACGATGGAGTGGTAGAAGTAGAACTTCAGTCTGAAACGATTCCTTTGGAAACGGAACAGACGATGACTTTACGCGAGAATTTTGCAGAAACGGCTTTCTTCTATCCTGATTTGCGTACAGATTCAACCGGAACCGTGCGATTGGTATTTACCGTGCCAGATGCATTGACGCAGTGGAAGTTCAGAGGGCTGGCACATACCCGCCACATGGATTACGGACTCCTGCAGGCAGAAACCCGGACCGAAAAACCGTTTATGATTCAGCCTAACTTGCCTCGTTTCCTTCGTAGAGGGGATGAGACCTCACTGGCAGCTTCTTTGATCAATCTGTCAACAGAAGAGGTGAAAGGAGCGGTACGTCTGGAATTGGTGAATCCGATGGATGAAAGTGTGGTGTATCAGGCAGTACAGGATTTTCAGGTGAAGGCAGGAGAAACGGGCAGTGTACGTTTTACTTTCCCGGTAAATATGGATGGCGAGGTTTTGATTTGTCGGATGAAGGCAGAGGCCGGTGAGTTTAGTGACGGAGAACAGCATTATCTTCCTGTGCTGACTGACAAGCAATGGATGACGGAAACCTTGTCCTTGCAGGTGAAAGGCGGGGAGTCTCAGGAAGTGAACCTGAAGGATTTGTTTAACGGACAGAGCAAGACGGCCCAGAACCGGCAGCTGACCATCGAACTAACTTCTACTCCGATATGGTATGCCGTACAGGCACTTCCGGTAGTAGGAAATCCGCAGCAGGATGATGCGTTCTCCTGGGCTTCGGCTTACTACGCCAATGCGGTGGCACGGAAAATTGTGGAACTGAATCCGCAGATTCAGCCTGTGTTTGAAGCTTGGAAAAAGCAGGGAGTAAAGAAAGAAACGTTGTGGAGTGAACTGGAGAAGAACCAGGAACTGAAAAGCGTGTTGCTGGCCGAAACGCCTTGGCTGGCTCAGGCGGCAGATGAACAGGAGCAGAGACAACGGATTGGATTGTTGTTCGACCTGAATACGATGAATTACCGTATGGGGCAGACCGTGGAAAAATTGAAGGCCTTGCAAAAAGGGGATGGAAGCTGGAGTTGGTTCAACGGCATGCAGGGAAGCCGGTTGGTTACTACGCAGGTGATGGAACTGCTGGCCCGACTGAAATCCATGCATATCATGGCGGATGTGCAAGTGGCTGGCATGTACTTGAAAGGTCTGAATTACCTGGAAAAAGCTTTCTGTCAGGAATATGAGAACCTGAAGAAAAACGAGGCTCGTAACAAAAGCCCGCAATGGCCAAGTGAGCTGGCGGTGAGGTATCTGTATATTGCATCACTGGATGCGGTGGCAGGAGGAAAGGTAAACAAGGCAGCAAAGGAATACATGACCTCCAAACTGGAAAACCGTTCTGCTACTTATTCCATTTATGAGAAGGCATTGATTGCCCGGATTCTGCAGGCACAGGGAAAACGTACGCAGGCAGAAATACTGGTACGCTCGATTAAGGAATATACGGTAGTAACACCGGAAATGGGACGTTATTTTGATACGCCGAAAGCCGGATACGCATGGAACGGTTACCGTATTCCGACGCAGGTGGCTGCCATGGAGGCTATTCAGCACGTGGAGAAGGATGAAAAGATGCTGGAGGAAATGAAACGCTGGTTGCTGAAACAAAAGCAGGTGCAGTGCTGGAATACACCATTGGCTACGGCGGATGCGGTGTATGCCTTGCTGTCAGATGGCATGGCATTGACGGAGTCCGGACAGATGCAGGCGGTGGCAGGCAATGTTACACTGGAAACTCCGAAAGACGGACTGGGCTGTATCAGTCATACATTAAGTGGAGCGGAGGCAGAGGTGAAGACGCTGACCGTAAGTCATACGGGAAAAGCTGCCGGATGGGGTGCCGTGTATGCACAATATCTGGAAGATATGGACCGTGTGAAGGCATTTGAAGGAAAGGGTCTGCAAGTTTCACGTGAGTATATATATAAAGGTAAGACCTTGTCTGCCAAAGAAAAGTTGCAGGTTGGCGATAAGCTGACGGTGCGCCTGACTCTCCGTGCCGACCGGGATATGGATTTTGTATGTCTGAAAGACGAACGTGCGGCTTGTATGGAACCAGTGCGGCAAATCTCAGGCTACGAATGGTCCGATGGCTTTGGACGGTATCGGGTAAGTGGTGATGCGGCGACGACCTTCTTTATGGATCACTTGCGGAAAGGGACCTACGTCATTGAATATGAAGTGCATGTAGACCGTTCGGGAGTATATCAGGCAGGTACATCGGAAATACGGTCGGTATACGCTCCTGAGTTTGGCAGTCATACGGAAGGATATACATTATATATCGAATAAAATCACGTCCGGGCCGGGATTCCGGTTCGGACATTTTTACAAATTTCTG
>OGFQ01001132.1_pt1 | contig 12564 bp, 10 predicted proteins | sample 1570961 | NCBI WGS metagenome assembly OGFQ01 (sample SAMEA2582022, study PRJEB24529) | metagenome | biome: Human gut stool | place: China | collected 2011
CCGCTTTTGATTCTGGCATCCTTCGGCTTTTCGGCGTTAATAGGAATGACCCACTGATGGCCTAAACGCTCGGCACCATCAATTCGCCCTTCCGTGCATAATGTCTGTACTCTCCTTGTGCAGATGCCCCATTTTTCAGAAGCCTGCTTAATCGTCATGAAATCCATACGGAACCTCTTTTTAGCTGTCTAAAGTCACTCGCAGCAAGTTAAAATTTCTCATTTATATTCTACTCCAAGAAACGAACAAAATCAATCGAAAGTTCTTCCAAATTTTGAACGATTTTTTTAGAACCCACTCTTCTGCAAGCAGGGCTTTCGTGACACGAAAGCGATTTTCTGCTTGTTGGGGAAATTCCCCAATCCCCTTAGAACGCTGCCTGCGGCATCGGGCTGCGCATCCGTTCCGGATGCTTTAACGGCAGTTCCTGCCAAAGAAAAAAAGCCCGGTGCAGCATGAGCATTACGCCCACACTGCACCGGACATTCCATCATCTACTATTCTCCTTATTTTCTTCTTCCTGCCGCACTTTCTGCTCATACAGCTGCTCTTTTTTCTGTTCGTCCTCTTTCAGGATTTCCTGCACAATCTTCTGTGCCACAAGCCAATCCTGCATTTCCGATTTGGTCTTGCGGTACTCTGCATAGGAGCTTTTCTTTCGTTCCAGAAGCATCGCATACTCTGCGTTCAGCTCGCTGATGCGCGGGAGCTTTTTGTCAGAGCCGTTCTCTTTCTTATAGGCATCAAACGCCTTTTTCGCTGCGCTGCGTAAGGCCAGCGAATCCCGATGAGCTTCATAGAACTCCCGATTGTAGCCGGATGCCTTATATGCAGCAAAGACATCTTTTGTCTTGGCATAATTGATTAGATGCTTCCGCAGCACCGACACTTCTGACATCCGGGCCTCATCCGCCTTTACAGATTCCAGCAGCGCATCGCATTTTTCAGAAATCCCATCTGCTTTTTCTTTCAGCTCTGCATAGCTCTTGATTCCATGCTCTTCCATGAACATCATAGCTTTTGCCATCTGCTTCAGATTAAAGACTTTCGCCCAGCGCGCATACCCTGCGCCTTTGCCCGCCTGCATTTTGGCACGGACATCAATAAGGAACGACAGCTCCGCCTTCTGATGCACCTGCGCAGACCGTGCGCTTGTGCGGGTTTTCTCTGCAAATTTGCTTTTGTGAACCGCATTCCCAGCAATCACTTCGCAGAGTTCTTCGACCGAATATCCTTTACCCAGAGAGCGGAAACGAGCAAATCTGGCATGGCCTTTTCCCCTCAGTGCAGGCTGTTTTCCCTCTTTATACTCGTACCCTGCTTCCTGCAAAATTCCAATCAGTTCCCGGAAGTCTTTTGGTTTTCTTGCCAATGCTGCATCAATGGCCTCGCAGATTTCATCCCGCTGCGATTTTTTCTCTGGGTATTCCGTTCTCTTCTGCCGCTCTCCATAGGGCTTTCGGATAATGACCGACAACCGGTGCTCCAGACAGACGATATCACTGAGCCTTGCAAGTGCAAGACCGGACAAGCGAAAATCTCGAAATTTTCTGGTGCAGTCTAATGTAGTCGAATTAAAAATAATGTGGTTATGAATGTGCGCACGATCAACATGGGTAGCCACGATAAATGCGTGTTTTCCCTTGGTAAAGCGCATAGCCGTCTCATAGCCAATCTTGTTTGCTTCCTCCGGTGAGATCTCTCCGGGTTTAAAGGATTGTCGAATCTGATATGCAATCACATCGTGTGCCTGGGTTCTTCCCGTGATATGCTCATACTGCCGTTTGGAAAGTAGGAATTCTTCATCACAGGTCTTTGCGTCACAGGCATACGCGCTGATATATTTTCCATCTTCCGTCTTTGCTGCATTCTCAGAATAATCAGTACGGTCAGCCAGACACTGCGCCACCGTCTTTCCTTTATTGATATGCAGCGCAATTAGTCTTGTAGCCGCCATTTTCATATTCCTCCATCTAAAAAGAGCTACCCGAAGGCAGCTCTTACCAATCTACTATTCTCATTTTAACATCCGTTCCCGGTCATAAGCTCCCTGCAAATAAACGGCCTGCTTGATGATTTCTTCCATATCGAAATAGACACACATAATGCTTTCGTACAGCTTCCACACATTAGATTCGCTACCGCCCACCATTTCCATCAGCTGGTCTTCCATCTTCGATTGCTCAGACTGTTTTTCCTGATAAGCTGTCTCTTCCACAAAATGATTCTCTCCATCTGTTTCCTCGTACCGCAAATCATAATAATCTTTCATAAACTGAATATCCATCTAATCCCTCCTGAACTCAAATTGTCAAAACATCCTCTACACACTCGCACAGCCGTTCCATCAGTTCCATGATGCCGCCCGCACCAACCGCAGCTGCGAACAGCCCCATCTCAATCAGGGTCAGCAGGAACACATCCGTCCAGCTCGCCCGAACCACCGAATAGATACCGCAGCCAAGAACAAACAGCATAACCGGCGAAAGCACCCACAGGGATAGCTGCATCAGCAGATTCCAGATAAAGCATAGAAATCGCAGCAGAAACGCAACCGGCAGCAAGAGGATTTTCAGCACCAGCTTCAACAAAAAACATACGATCTTCATGGATTTCACCCCTTCGTTTTTCTTTTCATCTTCATTTTACTGTACCCGCTTGCCAAACACCACGATGTCAACAGGAAGACGTACAAAAAATATGTAATGGCACAGACAGTTTCATCTGTGCCATGTGCGGTAGAAATCTCGCACATTTGCGCCGTCAGCGAATACCAGAAAGCCTCTTCAGGATCAGCTTCTGCATCTCCCAGAGTTCATCCAGCCGTCTCTGCAAATCCCGGATATCCTCCGCATAGATGCTTCCGGATTCATTGGCTCGTTTTGCGTACTGGTTCAGGTTGTTGCTGCATCGGCGAAGAAGTGTGGATACCAGCGCCACATCCGACAAATCAAGATTTACGCAGTACCCGTCCATCGCCATTTTTCTCATATAGGCACCGGTATTCCGAATCCCCAATTCTTTCTGCTTTTCACGAATCCTCGCCAGCTCTTCCGGGTTTACCCGGACATTGATCCAGTGTTCCCGAACACTCATAGTGCCACCTCCTCATCATCCCGATGTGTCATCGGCGGAATGCGCCCTGCACGGTCACGCAGCTCTGCCAGGACAGACGGCTTTTCCGTTGTTTTCTCACGGTCAGGGTCATCCTTTCCACGGTCATCCATATTCAGCAGTGCGTCCAGTTCTGCCAGTCTTGCACTCTTTTCTGCCAGTTCTGCCTCCTGGGGAAATGGCTTTCCAAGCTCGGCCTGCGCCGCTTCCTGCTGGCTGCTAAGATTGTCCAGCTGCTGCTCCGCCTTTTCCAGCCTTGCAGGAATCCCAGCAAGAGCATTGTCCAGACGCTGGATATTGCCCGCAGCACTGGTGCCGATGGGTACCCGGTGGGTCATCTCGCCTTTCAGCAGCACCTGATACTCTTTCTGGAAGCTGTCAAATGCCAGCTCCATTTTGAAACCTCGATAGCTGCCAAGCGGCACCGGCTCCAGACTCTGATTGGCTTTACAGGCCGCAAGGATTGCTTCACCGGCCTCGGCTTTTTCAGTAAATCGTGTGCCATTCACCTCCATACTGCAGAACCCTTCTTCCGGCAGCGGATGTGCCGCCACCGTCCGAATATCCGACTGAAAGCCCTTGATGAACCCCTGCGTTTTTTCAATCTCCGCAGGGAAATATTTCATCAGCTTATCCTCCAATCGGTACTGCTGACTCTGATGATCCGCTTTCAGCACTTTCAGCCTTGCAACATCTACATCCAAATCCATTTTCTCCTTAATCTGCGGGTCTCCTGCACAAAGTGCTTTGATCTCCGCATAGGAAAGAGCCTGCTCATCTACATCATCACAGGAACGTACCGGAGATTTGCTGGTCATGATCTGGCTGATGAACTTCTGCTTATTCTCCAGTGTCTGATAGAGGTAAGCATCAAAAGTTCCTTCCGTCACATACTGATAAACCTGCACATCTTTGTTTCGGTTTCCCTGACGGATGATACGACCATTTCGCTGGGTCATGTCCGCAGGCCGCCAGCCCACATCCAGATGATGCACGGCCACCAGCCTGTCCTGCACGTTCGTGCCTGCGCCCATCTTCTGTGTCGAACCTAACAACACCCGCACCTGTCCGGTACGCACTTTGGCAAACAAATCTTTCTTTTTTGCTTCAGTATCGGCATCATGAATAAATGCGATTTCTTCTTCCGGCACACCGGACTGAATTAGTTTGGCGCGGATATCCTCATAGACATTGAAGGTTCCATCGTTCTTCGGCGTGCTGAGGTCGCAGAACAGCAGCTGGGTCAGCTTATCCGACTGTCCTTCCTCATAAATCCGAAGCACATTCCGCACACAGGCGTTGAGCTTGCTGTTGGGGTCATCCGGCAGAAGCGGATTCATCAGCCGCTGATCCAGTCCCAGCTTTCTGCCGTCCGATGTGATTTTCAGCATGTTATCGACCGACGGGTCTACCACGCCGGAATGTACAGCCGCCGCCCGTTCCGAAAGCTCCGCCACCATCGCCTGCTGATGCTCCGAAGGCTGCACTACCACGGTTTCAAACTTTGCCTCCGGCACCGGCAGATGCAGCTGATCGGAAGTCTTGATATCCGCCACTTCCTTGAACATGTTCATCAGCTCCGGCAGGTTGAAGAACTTTGCAAATCTCGTCCTTGCCCGGTATCCGGTTCCTTCCGGTGCCAGTTCAATGGCCGTGGTGGTCTCACCAAAGGTAGAAGCCCAGCTGTCGAAATGGGTCAGCCCTTTCTGCTGCAACGTGCCGTACTGGAGATACCGCATCATGGTGTAAAGCTCCGTCATGCTGTTGCTGACCGGGGTGCCGGTCGCAAAAATGATGCCGCGCCCGCCTGTCAACTCGTCCATATACTGGCACTTCATAAACATATCCGAAGATTTCTGCGCTTCCGATGTGGATAAGCCTGCGACATTGCGCATTTTTGTGTAGAGGAACAGGTTCTTGAACGCGTGTGCCTCGTCTACGAACAGCCGGTCTACGCCCAGCTGCTCAAAGGTAATCACATCGTCTTTTCGGTCGGTTGCCCGGAGTTTCTCCAATCTCGCCTCCAATCCTTTCCGGGTCTTTTCCATCTGTTTAATAGAAAAACGTTCGCCATTCTGGGATTTCATCTCAGCAATGGCATTTTCGATTTCATCAATCTGGGCAGTCAAAATCCGTTCCTGCCGTTCAGCGGACACCGGGATTTTCTCAAACTGGGAATGCCCGATGATGACCGCATCGTAATCGCCAGTGGCAATTCGTGCGCAGAACTTTTTTCTGCGGGCAGTCTCAAAGTCCTTTTTGCTTGCCACCAGCAATTTTGCACTCGGATACAGGCGCAGGAACTCATTTGCCCACTGAAGAGTCAAATGATTCGGAACGACAAACATGGATTTCTGGCACAGTCCCAGCCGTTTTGCCTCCATAGCAGAAGCTGCCATCTCGAAGGTCTTGCCGGCACCCACTTCGTGGGCCAGCAGCGTATTGCCGCCGTACAGCACATGAGCAATGGCATTCTGCTGGTGTTCCCGCAGCCGGATTTCCGGATTCATGCCGCCAAAGCGGATATGAGAACCATCATACTCACGGGGACGAGTGCTGTTGAACAGTTCGTTATACTTTTCCACCAGTTCCGCACGGCGATAAGGGTCTTTCCACACCCAATTCTGGAACGCATCCTTAATGGCCTGCTGTTTCTGCTGGGCGAGGGTGGTCTCCTTTTTATTCAGAACTCGCTTTTGCTTACCGTCTGCATCCTCCACGGTATCGTAGATACGAATATCCCGCAGATTCAGCGTATCCTCTAAAATCCGGTAGGCATTGGCACGGCTGGTGCCGTAGGTCATATAGGCATGGACATCATTCCGGCTCAGTGTACTCTTGCCGGTGATCTGCCACTCTGCCGTCATGGGAGAGAATTTCACTTCGATGTTCCGGCGCAGGTAAAACGGCGGTTCAAAGGTTTCTTCCATAAACTGCTGGATATAATCCCGATTGACCCATGTGGCACCAAGGCGCACATCAATCTCCGATGCATCCAGGTCTTTCGGCTGCGCCTTTCTCAGATATTCCGTATTTACCGCAAAGGCATGGTCAGAGGCCGCAGCCAGTTCTGCCACGCGGAGCTTTTCCCGGACATTGCCGGACAGATATTCATCAGCTGTTACCCAGCCGGTTTCCTCGCCGCCCTGCGTCATCGGGTCTTTGAAAATGACACCATGCAGTTCCTGCTGGATTTTTTCATATTCCCCCGGTGTACCTAAAAGCTCCGACATATAGGGCAAATCCACTCTGCCGCGCTCTCCAATGGAGATTGCCAGAGCTTCAGCCGGAGTATCCACGCTGGTAACAGCCCGTTCCGGTCGAATCGTCCGTTTGGTGAACATATCCGCCTTGGATTCCAGCCTGCCGTTTTCATCCACATTTTCCAGAGAGCAGAGCAGATAATAAGACGAATCTTCTGAAAAAGCCTGCGCATTTGCACGGGAGTTGATAAGCCCATACTGATCGGCGAATCGGTCATAGGCTACATTCAGTTCCCGCTGTTTCTGGGCAATCGCTTCCTCCTGGTAATCGTTCAACTGATAGTCGATCAGTTCCTGCACAATGGTGCGAAGCTCCACCATGCCTTTGATCCTGCCGGTGGCTGTCGCAGAAAGGTCAGCCTTCCGCATGATGCTGTTCTCACGGAAGTAGACATCCCCATCCACCGCCGCATAGGAGAAGTTCTTTACATTGGGGTCTGCCGGAATGGTTTCGCCCTGCAAGGACAGTTCTTCCTCCGGTGCCAGCTCCTGCGCTTCATAATGACCGCTGATGTGCTGCACAGCCTCATGCAGCTGGTCTCCCAGATCCGCATCCGGAATCGGGATGACTGTACATTCTTCCTTGCCATACTGGGTACTTTCCGTTGTAATCTCACCCAGCACCATTTCCGGGTGGTCAACAAAGTAGCTGTTAAGGGTAATGCCCTCCGATGTCAGCCCCAGATGCACCCAATCCGGTTCGATATCAATGGGATGGTCTCTCTTTTGCAGGAAAATGATATCCGACACTACATCTGTACCGGCATTGGCGCGGAATGCGTTGTTGGGAAGTCGGATAGCTCCCAGCAGTTCCGCCCGCTGCGCCAGATACTTTCGCGCATCCGGATTCTTGGAATCCATCGTATAGCGGCTGGTAACAAAGGCCACGATACCACCGGGCCTAACCTGATCCAGTGCCTTGGCAAAGAAATAGTTGTGGATAGAAAATCCGAGTTTATCATATGGCTTATCGCTGACACGGTAGTTGCCAAAAGGCACATTGCCCACGGCCAGATCATAAAAATCACGCCGGTCGGTGGTCTCAAAGCCTGCCACCTTGATTTCTGCCTGCGGATACAGCTTCTGCGCAATACGCCCTGTGATGGAATCCAGTTCCACACCATACAGTCTGCTTTCCAGCATGGAATCCGGCAGCATACCGAAGAAGTTGCCGACACCCATCGACGGTTCCAGAATATTGCCTTTCTCAAATCCCATACCGTCCAACGCTTCATAGATTGCACGGATCACGGTAGGACTGGTGTAATGCGCATTCAGAGTCGAAGCCCTGGCTGCGGCATATTCTTCTTCCGTAAGAGCTGCTTTCAGCTCCTTATATTCGCCAGCCCAGGCAGTTTTCTCTGCGTCAAAGGCATCTGCCAGCCCACCCCAGCCGACATAATTGGCCAGTGTTTCCTGTTCTTCCGGTGTCGCATCCCTGTGCTGGTTTTCTAAGGCTTTCAGCGTGTAGATGGCATCCATGTTGGCACGGAATTTCTGCTTAGGACTGCCTTCGCCGAGGTGAAAGCTGTTGATGCGGTAGTTCTCCGCATGTTTTGCTTCATGCCCTGCCCGGAACGCTTCTTCTTTTCCAGAATTCAGATCAACCACCAGATTATGCAGGTGAACATTTTCCTCATGCTCCAAAAGTCTTGCCAGATTCTCCTTGCTTTCCGAGCGGAAGATCGGATACACGGAATCCGGGTCCCGAAGCTCCACATCAAAAAGCCCGACTTTTTCAATCGTAAATGCCTTTCCGTCCAGATACAGCGTATCGCCGACACGATAATCTGGCTGCACCGGAGCTGCCGGTTCTGGCTGCACAGTTGCAGGCTCTTTTTCAGCCTCCATATTCCTGCCGCGAATCTCCTGCAACGCCTCTGATGCACTCACATAATCGGCAAATGTCTGCACTTTTCCGTCCGAATATCCGTAATACTCTTCTTTGACATAATCCCAGATGGCAAACGCATCTTTAGAATCCGGGAAGTTCTCGCCGGTCATCGTGACAACAAATCGTTCATCCGGTGCATAGCCTGACTCTCTGGAAAGTTCTCTGGCGTGTTCCTGCATTTCCAGCACCAGAGGATCTGTCTCTGCGTGAGCTGATTCCGGTGCTTCTTCGGATTCCACATCCGAAAATGGAATGTCCTGCTGCAAATTCTGCTTGCTCTGTTCAACATAGAGCCAGTCTTTTGCTTCTCGTTCCTGAACTTTTTCAATCAGTTGCTGGCGGTAAGTCTCTGCCTCCCATTCGCTGGTAAACTCTTCGCTAACACCATCCGGTTCCACATGAATGCCGTCCTGAATATCATCCCAAACCGCATAGCCATCGTCTGTCTCCATCACGGTAAAACGCTGGGGTGCTGCCAACTCGCTCCGGGCATAGACATCCGCAGCCGTATTCAGCATATTGTCCACATGCTCATTTCCGGTATCATAGCGTTCCGGTGGCGTTGGCGGAAATACATGGGCGGCAGTCGGCATAGGAAGCGGTGCACCATATTCCTGCTCCAGCTTTCGATACTCTTCCATTTCCAGCGCGGTAAGATATTGACCATTTTCCACAAGCCGGTCTAACCGCTTATCCACCGCCGACCATGTGAGTCGCACTTCCCGGTCATGGTCATAATTGCGAAGCAGAATACCTCTTCCGTTATAATCGGCAAAACCGCGACTGCCATCCATAAAGGTATAGCTGTGGCCACCGAGACCGTATTCCGCTTTCAAGAATGCAGCTCGTTCTTTTGCGTCCCCTTGCTGCTGATACAGCGCATAAATACGGATCTTTCCGCCTTCAAAATTGGAGCCTGTCCGCAGCATCCGGTCGATTTCATCCTCAGAAATAACAAAAGCGGAGGGCTTTTCGCTCTCCGCTTCTTTGGCTGCATTTTCTGCCGCCGCATCAATTTTCTGAATCTGCTCTGCTTCGGACTGAAACAGACTCATGAAGTTTAACTGTTGATAAGTTCCGTCAGAATGACTTCCTCTGCCTGCGCTTTCAGCATGTTCATGTGCTGCACCCAGGCCATCTGGTTCAATTTCTTGTCCGGTGCCGGATTCGCTTTCAGAAGCTCCGCCATCATCTGCTCCATCCGTGCGGTCGCGGTCTCCTGAATCTCCCACAGGTGCGGGTACAGCTTCTCGGTCAGGATCAGGTGATTGTACAGCAGCGTGTTGTTCTCCTGCAGAAACGCTCTGCGCATCCTCCCGTACTTGCCCAGGGGCTTCTGTTCCTGCACCGACAACTGGATGTCCGGAATCAGGTAATCGCCGTTCTTCGTGTAATTCAGCTCCATCATAGTTTTGGCTCCTTTCTGCCTGCTTATCTCTTTCATAGGTTCGGATCGTGCGTTCAATTTCCCGGAAGATCTGGCTGGACATTTCGCTGACCGCTGTTCCCAGCACATTGGCAGCAGCCTGCGTATTAAAATCAAAGATGTCCAGAAAATCCTCGTGTTCAAAATAGTCATCTGCATTGCCCACCGTCCGGGTAAAGACGGAATATGCGATGCTGACAGCGGCAGCTCTCTTAAAGGAAGCTCCGATGTTGAGTTCATCATATCCTTCCAGATAGGAATCTGCAACGATGTCACTGATCTGCCTGCGGTTTTCCTCCCAGTAATCCCTTGCAAGGCGTTCTGCCGCTTCCATGATATGATTCTCCAGAGACCCGGCACCGGCAGGAACATCAAACGCTGCATCCAATGCTCGAATGATCGGCTGCTCATGCTCTGCATTCATTTTCCAGAGCTGTACCGGTCGGGAATTCTTCCGTTCTCCGGTATCTGCCACATCAAATACATACCGCAGTTTCGGCTGCTCGCCGCGCATGTCCAAAAGAGCAATGCCCTTGGAGCCACGCTTTACATAGCGATTCATCCGGTCATTCCAGAGATCGTACTCTGCACAGGCCGTTGCTTCTGGTCTCTGCTTATAGATCATCAGCTGCTCCGCAAAAGGATACTTATAAAGCCGTGCGGATGTGGTCAGAAACGCTGTCCACTGCTCTTTGCTGCCAGTGATCTGTGCCGCAGCTTCCTGCGCCATCTGCATATAATAAGCCGTTTTCGTCATCATCTGTCTTTTTCCTCCTCTCCTTTATTCGTCCGGATACAAATCCAGTGCCTCATATTCTGCATCCGTCATCTCTGCCAGTTTTGCAAGCAGCGAGGCCGTCCACCTGCGCAGGTTTCTGTCTCTGCCCGTCAGACTTTTTTGCATCTTTTGAAGCTCTTCGATCAGCCCTGTCCGTGTGCCAGGGCTGTAAAGCATCATGAGCATCCATTCGTCATCCGTAAAACGCATTTACAACTCCTTTTCTTCGCAGCACCTGCGAGGCGGTGCAGGCGGCACCGCCTCCTGCTTTTCCTTCAGCTGATCCAGAACCGATGCTTTCTCCGCCGGTTCTTCCTTCTTTCCGTTATTGATTACGCCGTCAATCATGCCGTAATCGTCTTCCATTGCCATTTCTGCGGCTTTCAGGTAATTCTCCGGTTTCAAAAATCCGGGCAGTTCCTGGAAGCCGATGGAATCCACATAGTGACAGCTTACAACACCATTCTGCCGTAAAGCCACGATGTCAGACACAGAAAGACTATGACCAGTAAAATCATCAGGGCGGGAAACATTGAATTTCGCATACAGTTCCTCTAACATCGTATTCTGATCCTTGTAGGGAAGAAGCGGAGCCGTATAAACCACCTCATAATGGTCAATATCCGGTTCCAGCCCCATCCGTTCCAGTTCGCGCATAGAGGAAAAGCGTTCATATACCGTATCCTCGCTGCGGCGAAGCTGCAAAATCGCATACTGGTCGGTGGCACTGTCGAGAAATGCCATCATCTTCTCATCTGGTGCCTGATTTCCATGCACTTCATCCCATTTTTCAATTCTTGCCATCGTTCATTTCTCCCTTCTCCATAAACGGCAGGCCGTTTTCCTTTGCTTCCTGCCGCTGCTGTTCCCGCCGCTTTTCACTATAAGGCGGTCGGATACCGACGCAGCGTTTCGGAATCGTATAAGTGACCGACCCATGCTCCCGGTGCTCCAAAATAAACTGCTCCGGATACTGTTTTCGCAGTTCCCGAAGCTTCTTAATCAGGCGGCTGTCATGGGTATAAATGCTGGCGGTATCCAGTTCATTATCAAAATTGATGACGGTTTCCTGCTCTGCCTTCGTAAGCTTGTATTTCATCGCTCTGCCTCCTTCGCCTTGGCAGCTTTCACCGGCGTATCCGTTCTGGAAGACAAATCCGAGAGTTTACCCAGCACAGATTCCCGTCTGCTGATTTCCGCTTCCTCTGCACGATCACAAAGTTCATCATAATCAATCCGCGTCATGGTGCGGCCACCGAATCCATAATCCGAAAGAATCTGGTCTCTGGCTGCATTCATGCTGATTTCCGGGTTGTCGATCTGTCCACCGTCAATTTCCGTAAAGTCCTTATGATATAAGGTATAGTCGTAACCGTCCTCACAGGTCTGAATGGCAAGAAAGCCCTTGCTTCCCAAATCCCATGCGCTGCGTTCTTCCGTAATCAGCGGCTCCGGTCGGCATGTACCGCCACCGCGTTCCAGCATTTCTGCCAGCTGACAGATGTGCAAAACATCATACCCCAGGCGCAAATGATATTCGTCCATATATTCGCAGCGAGCTGAGAACTTCCGGTTCGGATACTCGATCTCCACTGCACTGCCATCCGGAATTTTGAACCGATCCTCATAGCTGCTGGTGATAAACCGAATATTTTTAGCATTCTCCAGTTCAGGATCAGCCTTTTTCATCTGCCAGAGAATCTTTCTGCCGCCTCGCATCTGCTCCAGCATCTCCGGGGCTACCGGTGCAACGGCAAGACCGTCAACCTGGGGAATCTTCTGGAGTACTGCCATCCTCGCGCTTTCTTCCAGCGTAGAAAACGGCTGTTTATCCAACACATCCCAGCCAATGTGTCCCTCGGCAATCTGCACCTTGCTGCCAATATCAAAACAGTGGAACGCCACGCCGTCCTGCTTTTCCTGCAAGGAAAGCAGCGCAGCATTATCCACCAAATAAGCTGCATTCATCATTTTCATGCTCATTTTTTACCTCCAAACTCCAGCTTAAATGCTGCTGCACCGTCCTCGCCGGTCTCTACACGAACGGTTGTGTCATAGTAACGATTGGACTTCCTGGAATAGCAATGGG
>OGFQ01001155.1_pt1 | contig 12338 bp, 7 predicted proteins | sample 1570961 | NCBI WGS metagenome assembly OGFQ01 (sample SAMEA2582022, study PRJEB24529) | metagenome | biome: Human gut stool | place: China | collected 2011
AATATGCAAACGTTTCGTATACTTTTTTGCGAATTTAATCTAACATTTTTGGATTGAAGATCAGATAACCAATGTTTAAGCCAAAGTTGAAATTCTCCTTCGGATAACTGTATCCGTTGGCGTACAGACTGATACATAAAAATGGCAATTGCAATACGACCGCCGCTTCACCCATATAATTAAACGAGTGCAAAAACTTACCATAATGCGGGATTCCGACATACGGGTTGTTTTCCGGTACCGTCTTTTGTATTTCATAGAGCGGAGCGAAGCCATACATATCCAACCGGAAGTGCAGAAGCTTGCTTAACTTCAAGATCGGGGAAAGCCCGAAAGCCACATATTGGTTCGCCCGGAACGCCTCGTTGAATACAATCTCGCTATGGGGTGTCGGGGTAAACGCCGGGGCCTGTAATACGCTAGCCGTATAGTTATTCATGAGGTTCTTGCTGGATATGACCATTTCCGCCAAATAACCTAAGTTGAAACGGTTGCTCAGCGTCTGGTATTGGTTCCAGCGCCCTTTCAGTTGCAGCCAGCTATGCACTTTGCGACCAATCGGGGCTTCCGTCGTGGCGGAAGTGGGGGATGGAGTGTACTTCTCCGTACCGGTTACGTATTGGGCGATTAGGAATTGCTGTTTTCCGCTTATCGGGTATTGTTTGGCGTTGAGTGAGTTTTGCTCGATACTTAACGAACCGCTGAATAAATCGTACCAGCTATGGTCGAAAGAGGCGTTCGGGAAAGGTATCGTGGTGCTCTGCAAATAGAAATCGTTCAGCCGTCCGTAGGCGAACCCGATCTCCGCTTTCGCGTGGTTGAGAAAGGGGAAGCCTAATTTTAGTTTCATGTACAGTTCTTTCTGCTTAATCATGGCGGGCACTATATCCTCATAAAAGAGGGATTGGCTTTCCGTGTATTTCTTGTCCGAGAAGACTCCTTGCCAATTTAAATAAGTGGGGATTTGCGTTTGCAGGTACATCCGGCCACTCAACATGACACCACTAAAGGAGTTACCCACTTGAAAGTTCGAGTTTACGTCGGCGGCGAACCGTCCCAGATATTGATACCCCAATCCTAGGTATAATTGATTCGCTTGATGAGACGATACGTTTCCACCGAAGCCAACCGTGATCTCTTCTTTCATCTTCACGTCCAGATAAAGATCGAATTTCTTCTCTTTCCGGTTATAAACGGCATGCGGCATGATTTCCCTAATCTTGGAATAGGTCAGCATCTTGAAATAAGCCCGCTTGAACTCTTCCATGGAGAACTCGTTATTGATATCCCTGTGTAATTGGGCCTCTATGTATTTACGCTGGGCCTCGGATACGCCCGTCACGTAAATATTGCGGAAGATCAGCGGGGGAAGGTTCTCTTTATAGGCTTTTCTTCTTTCGGTAACCTCATTTAAAGGCACTTCCCGGGGAACCCGTTGCTTGATGGAGTCGATCATGGAAAGGGTACGTTTATACCCGATGTCCATAAGCTCCTTGCCTTTCTGGAAATCCAATAAGGAGACGGTGGGAAAACTGAATTTAATCATCATGCCATCTTCCTCCGGTACCTCGTAATCGGTCTTTTGCATGATCATGGTCTCGATCTGGTTATAAGGATTCTCCGAAGGCTTTTTATTCCCTCCCGATACCGTCGATCCGAAAATGAAATCCGGGTGGAACGCGTCTTTCATCGGGCCTACCGGGAAATTATCGTAGATACCTCCATCGAATAAAGGAATACTGTCTTTCCATATGGGCTGGAAGAAAAACGGGAAAGTCATGGAGGCACGTACGGCGTCTCCCAGATCCCCATTCTTAAAGATGATCGGCTTTTTAGTATATATATCCGAGGCCACGCAACGGAAAGGGACAAACAGGTTGTCGAAATTCCACCCCGCCTTTGCCGTCGCCTGCGAGAACAAGGCCATGAACGCCTGATTCATCTGTATGGGATTGATCAAGCTTTGCGGTAAGAAGCTAGCCTTGATCTGTAGGGAATCGGACATATCGATGGAGAAATGCGCGAATTCCGGGGTCGGGTAAGGCTCCTTGAAATAATAGGTATATTGCTCCTCCACCGTACCTGTTTGCCAATAGGCGAACTCCTTGGAAAGCATCAGCTCCAGCATCTCCTCGGGGGAATATCCCATGGCGTATAAACTACCGATAATCGCCCCGATGGAGGTGCCGGTAATGTAATCGATCGGTATATTATTTTCTTCCAGCGCCTTGATCACTCCGATATGTGCCGCTCCTTTGGCACCGCCGCCACTGAGTACCAACCCTACTTTCTGGGCGGAAACAATCTGAATGGCAGCAAGGAATAAGGCTATGATAACTGTTATTTTCCTCATATGAACCCAATCTGTTTTTCTTCTCCAAATGTAAGAAGTATTTCTTTAGAAACATAAACATTTTGTTTTTTCGTATTGTTGAGTTATCAATACAATTAAAACAGATGATGTTATGAAAGAGAAAGAATTGAATAGGGAAGAGCGGAATAAGACCGTTATGGAGACCGGTGCTTTGGTCATGGCTGAGTTTTATGCGGATTGGTGCCCTCATTGCCAGAAAATGATGCCGATGGTGAAGGAGTTCAAGGAATTGGAGAAAGGAAAATTAGAAGTGGTACAAATCAATATCGAGGAGGAGAGCGCTCTTGCCGATTTGTATACGGTGGAATCGATTCCTACTTTTATCCTGCTACGGAAAGGGGAGGCTTTGTGGAGACAATCCGGCGAGATGAGCTTGGATAGGTTACGGAAAGTGGTCGAGGATGTCGTGGGCTGAAACTAAAAAAACGGTTCCCCCGAGAAGGAACGGTTTTTTATATATGTGAGGATTGGTTTATCCGATCAGTTCTACGCTACGTTTGATGAATTGGCTTAAGGCCTCTCCCTTCAGCATACCGTTTCCTAACAAAGCAAGGTCGATCAACTGACTAACTGTCTTGTTCGTGCCGGCGTACTCGGCCAGAACTTGGTTGCGTTGCTCACGAAGCTCATCCAGCTTATGGTCGGTGTTGGTCATATCCTCTTTCTCTTGCGCCGTGATCTCATCTTCTTTCTTTTTGCTTTGAGCCTCACGTAAGTCGGCTTGACGAGCCTCCCATCCTTTGATATCGCTAAGGATCGGTCTTAACTTCTCGTCGCAAGCTTGCTCCTCTTCAGTTAATACTTTCTTGATCAACGGATGATCCGTATTCAATACGAAGTTGAAGCTATCCGGCAGCTCGCCATAGAAAGACATACCCGGTTGCATAGCGGACATCTCACGCATTCTTCGCATATACTCGCTTTGTGTCAACATGACAGGGTTCGCGTTTTCGCCCAATGCCTCGAATGTTACGTAGAACTCGGTCTTGTTCAATTTCGGCATCTGACTCTTGAATACTTCCTGCATGGCCGTTTTCTGCTCCTCGCTCAAGGTTACCTTATTCGAGTCTTCCTTGCGGATCAGGTTATCGATCGTATCGCTATCCACACGAACGAAGCGGCTCTTCTCGAACTTCTGCTCCAATTGTCCGATCAAGTGTACATCCAATTGTCCGTCCATTTCCAAGACGCTGTAACCTTTGTCCTTTGCGGCTTGTATATAGCTGTATTGCTCGTCTTTATTGGTGGTATACAGATAGATTAAGTTACCCTCTTTGTCTGTCTGGTTGTCCTTGATCAAGTTCTTGTATTCCTCGAAAGTGAAGTATTTGCCTTCGACGTCCTTGAATAAGGCGAACTTAACCGCACGGTCGTAGAACTTCTCATCAGTCAACATACCATATTGGATGAATAGTTTCAAGCTATCCCATTTCTCCTCGAACTGCGGGCGGTCGTTCTTGAAGATCTCTTCCAAGCGGTCTGCCACCTTCTTGGTGATGTGGTTGGAGATCTTCTTCACGTTCTGATCGCTTTGCAAATAGGAACGGGATACGTTCAACGGGATATCCGGCGAATCCAATACACCATGCAATAATGTCAAGAACTCAGGAACGATACCCTCTACGGAATCCGTAACGAATACTTGATTGCAATATAACTGGATCTTGTTACGATGCAAGTCGATATTGCTCTTGATGCGAGGGAAATATAAGATACCGGTCAAGTTGAACGGATAGTCTACGTTCAAGTGAATCCAGAACAACGGCTCATCCGTCATAGGATATAAGTCACGATAGAACTTCTTGTAATCCTCGTCGGTCATATCGGCCGGTTTGCGAACCCACGCCGGTTTGGTGTCATTGATTACGTTATCTTCGTCCGTATCTACATATTTACCATCCTTCCACTCTTGCTTCTTGCCGAACGCGATAGGAACCGGTAAGAAACGGCAGTAGTTTGTAAATAAGCCATTGATCTTATCCTTGTTCAAGAAATCTTTATTCTCATCGTCTATATACAGGATGATATCGGTACCACGATCCTCTTTCGTCGTTTCCTCCAAGGAGTATTCCGGTGTACCGTCGCAGCTCCATTTCATGGGAACAGCGCCTTCTTTGTACGATTTCGTCACGATCTCTACTTTCTTGGAAACCATGAAAGAGGAGTAGAAACCAAGACCGAAGTGACCGATGATAGAAGCGGCGTCGTTCTTGTATTTCTCAACGAACTCCTCGGCGCCAGAGAAAGCGATCTGGTTGATGTACTTATCGATCTCCTCGGCCGTCATACCGATACCCCGGTCAGAGATCGTGATCGTTTTGTCATCGAACTTAACCTGTACGGTCAAATCGCCGAGTTCGCCTTTAAACTCGCCTACGGAAGAAAGCGTTTTTAACTTCTGGGTAGCGTCTACCGCATTAGAAACAAGTTCACGAAGGAAGATTTCGTGATCACTGTATAAGAACTTCTTGATAATCGGAAAGATGTTTTCCGATGTTACTCCGATGTTACCTTGTTTACTGCTCATAGTCTGAATATCTTATTATTTTTATTGTTATTTTGTGCGTATTCCTGATCCTGATCATTCTCAAGATCCGCCTATTCCTATACAAAACGAATGCCAAAATGTTTCGGATAAACTATAAATGACAAAAAGGCAGATACCGGCTGATAGATTTGCAGCCGGGCATAGTTTGATCAAACCATATCATCACCTGTCTTGGCGAATGTAACACGGACGGTTTTATGGAATGGAATAAAACGGGATACGATCGCTATGCATAAGGAGATGACTAATAAATACCCCAGTATCTCTTTTAACGCCAATAATAAGCTTTGTTGCTGTAACGTATTATAGAGTGTATTGGTAGCCATTTGCGCTGCCTCGTCGTAGGGATGCCCTTGGGTCAAGGCATTGCCAAGCGCTTGGTTATAGCGTGAGGCGGCTAGAGGATCGGCCAGCGTAACGGTTTCTGATAAGGAATACATATATTTTTGTTCCAAGCGATATAGTATATTACTGTAAAAAGAAGTCGCCATGATGGGGGATAATACTGAACGGAAAATGATGAGAAAGAAAGCGTTTGACAATAAATATTTAGGATTTAAATCTTCCACGGCAAATAAGGCGAAAGCTATGATAAGAACCATCATGCCCAATCCCCTGAGGAATATAGGAAAGTAGAGCATCTCGTATCTGCTATCCGGTGAGATCCCGAAATAAAGGCTCCCGAAGAACAGGACGAAACAACTCATTCCTCCCGCTATCAAGAAACGAAACCGCCAACGTTGCCACCGGAACCACCAAAAACAGATGAACGCCCCCAAGACATATCCCGGAAGCAAATAAGTATAAAGGGAATAGGTATGGGTACTGTCTACCTTTAAGATACTGGTCAGGTAGCTGGTCAACAAGGTAGTCGAAGTACTGAAAAACATGACAAGCATCATATAGAAATAACCGATAATGGCTTTCGGCTGGTATAAAGGCGCCAGATTCACGTACGGACGTTCCGAATGATATTGATACCAAATAAATAAAGCGATCAATATCGGGGCGATCATGATATAAAGGCAAATCTTGGGGGATGCCATCCAGTCGAGTACTTTCCCGTAATTAATGACATACATAAGCATTAACAATCCGGTGGATATGATGAACATTTCCCGGATGTGTAGATCGGCCAAGGGGATGGACTTGATCGGCCGGTTATGGCGGAAGCAGATGATTACCACTAGTATGGCCAATAAGATCATCAGCATCATGAAATAATACATATATTTCCAGTCATAATGGTAGGCTAACTGTGCGGTAACAAGCATGGACGCTTGTCCCCCTCCGAAAACAAAAGGATCGAAGTAGGAGTAGAATTGGCTACGTATATTTTTAGGGCTGAATATCTTTTGTGCGTACCGGATAAACCACAGCATGAGAAACCCTTTTAGGAAACCTATCGCGAAACTACAGACGATCAATATGTCGGCGTTCTGGGAGCGGGCACAGATCCAGCTTAAGAAGAACTGGGCGACTAAATCCGCTAACAATAAGAATTTTATAGAGAAGGCTTCTAATATCTTCGGAATAATCGGATAGGATACCGCCATTCCCGCCGCTGCTGCGTAATATCCCATGGTTATATCCTCGGTGTTCGTGCCTAGCGTGTTTGATACCTCCAGCATACTGCCGGTGTACGAACCGTTTAGCATCGTAACCGGAAGGATAACGATGAAGATGCAAATCAATCCTAACCAGTCCGGCACCCATTGGCGGATCGGTGCCCCAAGCTCTTTCATCGTGATCATTTGCGTAAGGCTTCTGTTTCAACCATCATGCCTGCTCTTAAGTATTGCGTATCTTCTTGCGATAGATTTTCCAAGTCTATCCGTACCGGGATACGTTGTTGTACCTTGACGAAGTTTCCGGCGGAATTGTCGGTCGGGACCAATGAGTATTTGGAGCCTGTGGCGTCGGAGATTGCGGTTACCTCCCCGTTGAATATCTTTCCCGGCAACGCGTCTACCTTGATACGTACTTTTTGCCCGATATAGATGTGGGGGATCTGGGTCTCCTTGTAATTGGCCGTGATCCATTTGTCTTTATCTCGTACGAGGTAGGATATCGTTTGTCCGGCTTGCACGTATTGTCCGGGCTCTAAGGTCCGTCTGCCTACATGACCGTCGTAAGGGGCGGTTATAACGGTATAGGAAAGGTTTAACCTCGCTAAATCCAGATCCGCTTCTTTTCGTAAGATCGCCGCCTCGGCTCCTGTTGTCTTCTTGCTGGTTTCGGTGAATTGGGAGAAAGCGGCTTTCTTTTGTTCCACCAACGCCTGATATCGGGCTTGCGCCGCCTCGAAAGCGGCTTTGGATTGCTCGTATTGTTGCTCGGGGACCGATTCTTCTTTCAGCAGCCGCTCAAATCGGTGATAATCCTGTTCCAGTTGCCAAAGCTTGGCTTTAGCTTCGGCGATGTTGGCGTCTTGTACGGCGATGTTCGTATGGGAGGTCTCGATACCGGAACGAAGTACGTCTTGTGATCCTTGGGCATCGATCAACGCGGCCTCTGCCTCTTTTACCTTGATCCGATATTCCCGATCGTCCAGTATGAGAAGTGTGTCCCCTTGGTGAACGTACTGGTGTTCCTTGAAACGGACCTCTTTTATGTAGCCGGAGGCACGTATATTTAGTGGGGCGATATATTGGTCCACAAAGGCATCGTTTGTCACCTCATAATTGATGTAACGCCAGAAATAATTGGCTGTCCACCAAATGCCGGAACCGGCTAAAAGGATACATATGGAGTTTAATACTATATTCCGTGTCCTTACTTTCTTTAGTCTTTGATGTTTCTCTTTTAATTCGTTTGCCATAGTCGTTGTTTCTTTTTAGAGACGGCCGCAAGCCTTCTGTAGTTGATAGTAAGTGTAAATCACGTGGGTACGGGCATTCGTGAGCTGTAGCTCCGCGTTGAGGAGAACCGAGTTCGCGTCGAGTAAGTCGGTTAGGATCGCCAATTGGTTTAAATACCGGTTTTGCATGATCCTGTAGTTCTCTTGAGCTTGCCGTACGGATAACTTCAAGGCTTCCACTTCTTGTAGGGCCTCCTTATGACGTAAGAACGCGGTGCGTACTTCCATGCGGATTTTCTGCTTTTTCTGTTCGTCCTCGTTTTTATGTAACGAGACCATCCATTTGCTTTCCTTTATTTTATGGTTGTTTTTATATAAAGAGGATAAAGGGTAGGAGAGCGACAGCCCTATGTTCCAGTTGTTATTGTACATATCCGCTAATGTTCGGGAGACCGGACGTGCCAATGTGTTCGACGCATATAGCGATAGGCTGGGTAGCGAGGAGGCTTTAGTCAAACGTATATCATTTTGGGCTAACTCTGTTTGTTTCCGGAGTAGACGTATCGCCGGATCATTGGAATAGGCTTGGGCTACATAATCTTCGTAAGTTTCTAAAGATACGGTTTGGTCCAGTAACGTGGTATCTGGTTTGAGCAATAGATTTTCATCGAGACCGATCAGGATATCCAATTGCTGTGATACCAGTATGAGGCTATTATCCGTTTCTTGCAAGGATAGGCGGTCGTTGGTTAATTGCATCTCGCTTCTTAATACGTCGTTATTGGTTATCAGTCCCTCTTTTTTCATACGCCGGATATCTTGCAGGCGGCGTTCCGATTCCTCGATATTACGGGAAAGCACCTCACGTTGTTTAAACAGGCTGAAAAGACCGATGTATTGATTTAATAGACCGAGCTTGATCTCACTCTGGTCTGTGAGCGTTTGTAAAGAGGCGACTTCTTTCTCCAGATCCGCTTTCCGAATGGAATACCGGATTTTACCGCCTTGATATATCGGTTGGGTAAGGTCGATGGCATAGTTCTGGGACCAATCGGGCGCTTCCGGGCGAGTCGGATGGGCGAGTCCTTGCTCAAAGAGGATCGGTTGCCCTACATATCCACCTTTCAAGCCGATTTGCAGGTCTGGCAATTGTGCGGAACGTGCCGTATGGGTTCTCTCTTGCGCTATCGATTCTTTTAAGACGTCTGCTTGGATCTGCAGACTAGGCCGTACGCCTCTCTCGAAAAGCTGGTCGATGGTCAAAAAGAGCGAATCGGTTTGGGCGATTGCCGGAAATGTAGCGACCGTCATACAAAAGAGGCTCAATACGTGCTTTTTATATATTCTCAAGGACATTATGTACTGCTTTTAATTCGGATAACATGGTTTCTACGTTCTCTATTCCGATAATATGCTCCGCATGTACATAAACCTGATCAAGGATCGGGCGAATTTGCTTTTTGAATTCTTCTCCTTCCGGGGTTAGGAAAACCAGTTTGTTCCTCCGGTCCTCGGGATCTTCTTTCCGATGGACGTAGCCTTTCTTCTCTAAATTGTTCATTAGGTTTGTCAGACAAGCCTTATCCTTTGCCGTTCTCTCTGCCAAGACCTGTTGGGTGATACCTTGTTCGTGCCATAAGCAACTCAAGATTTGAAGCATCTCAAATGTTATACCGGCGTTGTTCTTTTTCAGCGTTCGTTGCATAGACCGACGAAATGCCATGCGTGTGCGGACAACTTGTAACATAAGTTCCCGGAATTCTTTACCTTCTACCATTACTTATAATTCTTTTAAACTTGCTGGGCGCGAAGATAGCGTTTTTTCTCGGATTAGTCAAATGTTTAACTAATTAGCGTCTCGCTAATAAAGTATGTTTGCCATCTAGGTGGCACAGCTTTGCCATCGGCGTGGCACGGGCTTGCCATCACTATGGCACGGGTATGCCATCAGCGTGGCACAGCTGTGCCAAGGCGATGGCAGATATTGGCACAGTATGTGCATGAAAGACAGGTGTATAGAATGAAGGCGTAACAAACCCGTGTAGTGATTCGTTACGCTTTCTGTTTAGTTCTCGTTTACGAGTTTAAGATGCATTCTTCTTTATCCAAACGCCTCCTTCAATTGCTTCACCCATCGCTCGATTCGTTTGTCGGTTTGATCCGGTTGGTTTTCCAAATCGAGGACTAAGCCTAGTAATTTGCCATTTTTCAAGGCTTTGGAGGCATTAAAGAAATAATCATCCGAAGAGGTCTCGCCTACTAAAGTCGCTCCACAGGAGGTGAAAGCGTCCGCCAATATGCCGACTCCATCGGCGAAATTATCCGGATAATTCGTTTGATCTCCAAGACCGAAAATAGCGACCTTCTTATTTTTAAGGTCTAAAGTGACCAGTTCCGGGATGATCTCGTCCCAATAGGTGGGAAGCTCGCCATCGAACCAAGTAGAGGTTCCTGCGATTATATGGTCGTAAGCCTCGAAATCTCTTTTCCATGCGCTTTCAATAGGGATGATATCGATCTGATCCTCCCCGAAAGCTTTTCTTATTTTATTGGCGACAAAGGTTGTTTTCTCTGTGCCCGTTCCGTAAAATAATCCTGTTTTCATTGTGATGCTTTTAAAGATTTAACGAATGTGGATCTAATAAAGCAGCAGTTCTTTTGCCGCATGATAGATGGTCTCCTCGTTGGGGAGGATGGCCCGTTCCAAGACCGGATGGAAACCAACCGGAGTGAATAGGGAACCTACCCGTTGGATCGGAGCATCCAAGTACTGGAATAGTTCCGAGCCGATGATACCGGCAATTTCCGCTCCGAAGCCAGAGAAGACCTTGTCCTCATGTACGATCAATACTTTACTGGTTTTCTTCACCGAGTTGAAGATCGCCTCTTTATCCAATGGTATCAAGGTACGAAGATCGATAACCTCCAGTTCCCAGCCTTTTTCTTTGTAAAGAAGCTCGGCTACGTTGAGGCAAAGATGGGTCGTATTGCCATAAGTGATGATCGTCAGATCTTTTCCCGGACGGCGGATACGGGCTTTCCCAAACGGAACCTCGAAATCCTCGGGGACAAAGGTGGAGGCTTCTACCGCGTTGTAGAGCGCTTTCGGTTCCAGATAGAGCGTAAAGCCTTTAGAACGCATACTCGTCCGCAACAGTCCGGCGGCATCATCCGCGAAAGAGGGATAAACAATCCGGGCACCGGGTAATGAGGTCAATGCGCCCTCAATGGTCTGGGAATGATAAAGCCCTCCTCCGATATAGCCTCCGGAGGCTAGGCGCAAAGTAATGTTTGGGGTAAATTGCCCGTTGCTGCGCCAATACTCATGCGTACATTCCACGTATTGCTCGACGGCCGGCCAGAAGTAATCGGCGAATTCCGCACCCTCGATCACTACATGGATCTTCGGGTCAAAGCGGCACATACCGTTCGCTGTCCCTACGATATAATCCTCGGCGATAGGGGCGTTGAAGACTCGCTCGATACCGAATTCTTGCTGCATGCCTTTGGTGATGTTGAATACGCCACCCTTTTCTTTATTGGCTACATCCTGTCCCCAGATAAACGTATCCGGGTTGTGCCGGAACTCCGCTTTCAACGTCTTGTTGATCGCCGTAACTAGCGTTTCTTTCTCTCCTTCCTCGTTTTGAACACCTTCTTTGTATTTCAGAGGTTGATAAGGTTCCGGGAGGACGTAATCCTTGACGGTAGACGGATCGGGATCGGGGGCGGCCATCGCTTTCCGATTGGCGGCTTTCAGGTCTTTAGCCGCTAGATCCGCGATCTCTTTCAATTCTTCCTCGGTGAAACGTCCGTAACGAATCAGCATGCGATGGAATTTGTATAAAGGATCGGCGGATTTTACATAGGTAAGCTCGTTCTCATCACGATACAAGGTATGTTTATCGGAGTTTGAGTGGGAGCCTATCCGTACGCAATTGGCCTGAACGATCACGGGAGTCCGGTTGGCGATCGCGTACTCTTTGGCCTCGGTCATGGCATTCATGGAATCGAACACGTCTTTTCCATTGCAATGGATAATACGTAAATTCTTGAAGCCAGAGAAGTTATCGGCAACTTTACGATTGGCCGTCTGGTCCTTTTTGGGGACAGAGATACCATATCCATTGTCTTGGAAGACAAAGATAACCGGCAGTCGCTCATTGCTGACGCCATTGATTGCCTCATACACATAGCCTTCGGAAGCGGCCGATTCACCGTGCGAGGTAATCGCTACGCCTTTCTGTCCATAGTAAACCATCGCCCGTGCCACGCCGGCGGCATGGAGATCGTGAGTCGCCGTAGCGGAAGAAACGTTCTCGATATGCCATTCCATCTTAGAGAAGTGGTTAGACATGTGGCGGCCGCCACTGGTCAGATCGGTCGCCTTGGAGATACCGTTCAGGATGATCTCCTCGGCGGTCATTCCCGCCGAGAGAACCGTCAACATATCCCGGTAATAGGGGAAGAGAAAGTCCGTGTCCTTATCGAATACTTGTCCCATGGCGAGTTGTATCCCGTCGTGCCCGGCATACGGGGCATGATAAGACCAGCCGAGAGATTGCAATAAATAGGAGGGAGCCTTCTCATCGATCGCCCTTCCGAGCGTCATAAGG
>OGFQ01001160.1_pt1 | contig 12263 bp, 8 predicted proteins | sample 1570961 | NCBI WGS metagenome assembly OGFQ01 (sample SAMEA2582022, study PRJEB24529) | metagenome | biome: Human gut stool | place: China | collected 2011
GCTTGCAAATATGAGAAATGGCTATGGGGAAGGAGAGTGAGTAAGAATAGTAGCTCATTTTATATGAGAATCTTGCGTGCCGCTTATAATAAAGCTGTACAAGAGCAACTTGTGGAGCAAGCTTTTCCTTTTCATGAGGTATATACCGGGATCGCCAAGACATCGAAACGTGCCGTTAGTGAAAAGACCATTTTGAAGTTGCAGAGACTTGACCTGTCTTATTCATCGGCTTTGGCTCTCTCCCGGGATTTCTTTTTTTATCGGGTGGCTTTTTGATATCCATTTTACAGGGATTGATACTTAAAATCTTATATGTTTTTTGCGAACCGGTCTTCTTTTTCTCCTTGGGGGAAGTAAGAAGGCCGGTTTCTTTATCGTCTATCCTTTATCGCTTTGAATGTCCTCTTCCCTTTTAGATAAAATGCCAGAATTAAAATGTCCCGCATAAGTTCCGGGATGGTGCTCAGTGTTCTTTTCTCCAGATTCTCTTTACGCTTAGGCGTATATTCCGGTTTGAGTTGGTGATAGGTTTTTCTTGCCTCATAAACAGCTTTGGCGTTCGCGAAATGTCCTTCCAGCAGGAACTTCGCGGCGGCGATATAGTCCAGCCAAAAGCGGACACACATCACATGCTTTAGATCTTCTTCCCGGGAATTCTTGTAAAGCATCAATAAGCTGTTTCGGAAATTCAAGAAAGTCTTGCGGGGACTTTCCGCGTTCAAGGTGGCTCCACCGACATGGTAAACGATGGATTGTGGGACGCATACCAACCGATATCCCCGGGAACGTAAACGCCAACACATATCGACCTCCTCTTGATGTGCGAAGAATCCGGCATCCAATCCCCCGACTTCCTTATACGTAGCCGTACGAACGAATAAGCAGGCTCCTGTCGCCCATAAGATATCGGCGGGAGTGTCGTATTGCCCCTCGTCCTTTTCCACGATATGCAAGATTCTCCCCCGACAAAATGGATAGCCGTATTTATCAATGTATCCTCCGGCCGCACCCGCATACTCGAAGTATTCTTTATTTCGTTGAGCCCGTATTTTGGGTTGGACACAAGCGATTGACGGATCAGAGTCGAGAGTGGCAATCGGGGCGTCTAACCAATTGGGAGTAACTTCTACGTCGCTGTTTAATAAAACGCAATATTCATGGTCGAGCCTTTTGAGCGCTTGATTATATCCTTCGGCAAAACCATAATTCTGGTTGAAGGAGATAATGCCGACGGTCGGGAATTTTGCTTTCAACATCTCGATCGAGTCATCGGTAGAACCGTTATCTGCTACGATAACCTCCGCCCATTCCGGAGAGTTGGATACGACGGAAGGAAGGAATTCCTCCATTAGCTTTCTTCCGTTCCAGTTTAAGATGACAATCGCTACTTTTTTCATCCTTGTTGCTCGTGTTTATGTTTCCAACGTTTATGGGTCCATAGCCAGTAGGCCGGATCACGCAAGATCATTTTCTCTAAAAGTCGTGCGTATCGCTCGGTGATGTAATTTTCCGGAGTCTCTTTTGGATTCTCCGTAATCAGCTTCATGTCTACGGTGTAATATCCTCTTTTTACTTTTTGGGTATCGAGGAAGATCACAGGCAGGTTCAGTTTCCGTGCGATACGCTCCGGACCGGTTAATATGGCTGTATCTTGATGAAGGAACTCGGTCCAATAATGCAGGTTGGCCTTGCTGGGTGTCTGGTCCGCCAAGAAGATGACGACAGATTTGGTTTTGTCTTGTTTTAACTTGATGATATCCCGTATCGTATCGTTTTTCTTGATGCCGAAAGAACCGAACTGTGTCCTGAGATCGGCGAATAGCTTATCAAAGGCCTTGTTGTTTAACGGACGGTATATCTGATAGATGCGTGAGTCCTCGAAACGGGTGGTCGATCCGGAGAACCATTCCCAGTTGCCATAATGCCCCATCGTGAGGATGAAGCAAGTATGGCCTTTCTCCATAAGTTGGTCAACCAATTCCGGGTTCTTCAGATAGGCTCGCTGTTGTATCTCATCCAGAGAGATATGGGCCAATTTAATCGTTTCCACGATATAATCGGCGAAATGATGGTAGAACCGGCGTTCCAACTGACGCCACTCAGCCTTGGATTTATCCGGGAAAGAGGCGGTTATATTACGGCGCACTACTTTTACCCGGTATCCGGCTATCTTATAGATAAGGACATATAGGATGTCTGATAACACGTATAAAGCTCGCATGGGAAGTAAGGCGTGTACTTTTACCCAGCTATAAAGAAAGGCATATTGTATTTTATCCCACATCTTAGTTGACGGTTGATGATTGATTGTTGACTATTAATGCGGTGCGATCCTCATTCCAGCCGCCTAGTACGACTTTGCGGGTCTCATTGACCAAAGCGGCATCATAAGGGATTTCTACCTTTATATAGTTCTCGGTGAAACCGTGCATCTTGCCGTCTTTCTTGGTGTGTTCGAATAAGACATTCGCTTCCTGTCCGATATGGGCCTCATAAAAGGCATGAAGTTTCTGGTCTGAGATATCCAAGAGTTGTTGACTGCGTGCGTGTTTGGTCTTTGGGTCTACTACATAATCGATCTTCAACGCTTGGGTACCCGGGCGTTCCGAATAACTGAACACGTGCAGTTGGCTTATATCCAAGCTATCGATGAATTGGCGGGCCTCCTCGAAGTACTCGTCTGTCTCGCCACGGGTTCCAACGATTACGTCTACGCCAATGAAAGCATGCGGCATTACTTCCTTGATCTTTTCGATCTTATGACGGAAAAGAGCGGTGTCGTAACGGCGGCGCATTAATTGCAAGACAGCATCGCTACCGCTTTGCAAAGGAATATGGAAATGAGGAGCGAAACGTTTGCTATGGGCCACGAAATCTATGGCCTCGTCGGTAATCAGATTCGGCTCGATGGAAGAGATACGATAGCGTACGATTCCCTCTACCTCATCCAAAGCCCGGATTAAGTCGATAAAGGTCTCGTCGGTACTTTTGCCGAAGTCCCCGATATTTACGCCCGTCAAAACGATTTCTTTACCCCCTTTGCTCGCTACTTCCCGGGCTTGTTCCACCATGCTGGCGATCGTACCGTTCCGGCTTCTTCCACGGGCGAAAGGAATGGTACAATAGGAGCAATAATAATCGCATCCATCTTGTACTTTCAAGAAATGACGTGTACGGTCATCGGCCGAGCAAGAAGGGGAGAAGGAGCGTATGTCTTTGCTTTGTGAGGCGATAACCGCTCCTCCGTTTTCTTTCTTCTCCAGATTCTCCAGATATTGAAGGATCTCTAATTTCTGTTCGGCGCCAAGAACCAAGTCAACGCCTTCTATATGGGAGACTTCCTCCGGCTTCAACTGTGCGTAGCAACCGGTCACCACGATAAAAGCGCCGGGGTGTTGCTTGCTGATCCGACGGATCGCTTGCCGGCACTTCTTATCGGCCAGTTCCGTTACGGAGCAAGTATTCACCACGCATATATCCGCTTTTTCCCCGGGACGCACCTTGCGTACCCCTTGTTCGGCTAATAGCTTTCCAATGGTAGAGGTCTCCGCGAAATTTAGTTTGCAACCCAGCGTATAATAAGCGGCCTTTTTATTGTTAAATACGGTCTGATCTATCATTTTCGATTTAGTTAGAGTGCAAAGGTACTAATTAAGCCCGGATTAGTAAAGAGTTCGGATTGAGATGGACTTAAAAACTCTTTACTATTGCATAAATAGTTTTCCGGAAGCCTATCTATTCTTCTTTACTATTGGATATATTCTACAAACCACGTCGTGGTCTGTGCGATTCACGTCGTGGTCTGTATAAACCATGACGTGGTCTGTAAAAACCATGCCGTGAACTAAGGAATAGATACAGTCAAGCAACATTATTTATGAAGACTTGTTATCGAATAGTCCTTGCTGCGGCCTTGTTTTGTTTATTGTGCCGATAGAGGAAATACGGTAACTAGGGCTCCACTAAGATTAATACCGGATTGTTATCATTCTCGGGTTGCTCCCAATCGATTAGGTAACGGTTGTCGTTGGAGATGTATTTGGGAGGGAAATAGGCTTCTTCGGGAAGTTCAAATGAGTTTTCCGGGTATATGAATTGTACATAGGCTAATTGCTTCTCCGCTATATCATAATATAATGTATAGGTATCTTTATCGGAGAAGTTATGCATATAGAGCCGGTCTCCGATTTGCCCGGGTATGACAGGGATCGTCTTTGTCCTGAACAGGTCGTTTTTTATATCGTCTATCGTGATATTATAACGGAGTTCCTCGGGCGTTCGGTATTTACCTAGATCGAGGACGGCATAAGGAGTTAGCTTCATGTCGTTGGAAACTTTAAATATCGTATCGCAGAACAACTCCTTAAATGCGGCAATCTTATTTCCGTCGAAAGGACGGAACTCATAGGTAAATGTCATGACGAAAGGAGGTTCTGTATAAGATTTATAGTAAGGTATGCTATCCGATATGACTGTATCTTGGCAAAAATAGAACCGAATGGGTGCGTTGCCAGAGAGGTTGGGTACGTGACCTAGGATAACGTTCGTCTTAGGGAGTGGATAAAATCCCCGGATGTTCTTATCCGGAATTTGAATGGTTTGGTGGAATTTCCCTTGCCAATCGTATACCTTTATTCGGATGGGGCTATCTTTTATATAAATAAGATGATCATGAGGTTCTAGTCCGGATATACGACTAAACTCATCCGGACCTCCTCCTTGTTTGCCGATATCGTATAAATATTTTCCTGCCAAGTCGAAAACAGAAGCTCTGTTATCATGCTGCACCAATAGCTTATCGCCGTGTTTAATAATGCGGGAGATGTATTTGATCAAGATTGAGTCATTCGTTTGCAGAGGGATGAATTGGATGGATTTCGCCCATTTCTTTAAGGCTACTTCTTGAGGTTGATGGTCAAAAACAGTTGCTAGGTCAATTGTTATACATTCCTCTGATTTCTCGCTTGTGCCGGTACAAGCGGTTAGTAATATCGCAAATATAATAAGCCATTTATTCATAAAAATATCTTTGTCCTAAAGTTAATAGGACAAAGATATTTAATTTATTTCGAAATATTCGTAATATTATGAAGGTTTTGTACTGTTATTTCCAATCCACTAAGGATGATTTAAAATAGTTCCAATCGGCCTTTTCCCATAAGGGGGCTTGCGCGCCAAGTCTTACTTTATATTCGTCCCAATGTGTGTTCTCTACTTTGGACCAACCTTTTTCGGCGACACCAGCCAAACGGGGCATTAACAGGAATTGCAGATCTCTGAAATTGGTGATCGTCTCGCACCAGATAGCGGCTTCTATACCCGCTACATCTTTTTGAGGATTCTCTACAGTGGGGTTGAAGGTCATCGGGTCCCAGTCGTACATTTCTTGGATCGTTTGTTTCTCGTAGGCGGCCATGCCCAGACGTTCTTGCTCCGCGTTTTGGGTGGAGTCCGCACTTGGTTCCAGATATTTATGGTCCAGATAAACGTAACCGCTCGGCGAGAGAATCACTTTCGCTTTTTTGGATATACCAAGTCCCGGATCTTTTGGTGCCTCTTTCATGAATTCTGCGAATAAGGCCATGATCTCTTTATATTCGGCAGGTATATTATCTTTTTTCTTAGAAGAGTCCTCGCTTTTTTGCTTCAGATAAATCCAGTGCTGGATGACATCGCCTTCCGAGATATCCGCACGGGCGGTTTCTTGCCAGCCGACCATTTTCTTTCCATTCTTCAGTACGATTTCCCGTGTCTTATTTATAAAACGGACGAACTTATCATGGGGTAAGCCGATCGCCTCGTCGCCTCCGATATGGATGTAGTTTCCGGGTGCTAAAGCGGCTAGCTCCGCGATAACATCCTCCGTGAATCGCATCGCTTTCGGATCATCTACGTCGAGCGCATTGAAGGCCTGCCCCGGGATGTTAACCTTGGTCTTGAATTTGACAGCGTTCTTGAAGTCTGGATAAGCGGCGAATACGGCAGCTGTATGCCCCGGGATATCTACTTCCGGTATGATCGTGATGAAGCGTTCTTTCGCGTAATTAACGAGATCCTTGAATTCCTCTTGCGTATAATAGCCTCCTTTTCTGCCGTTGTTGGGAAGTTGACCTCCTATTTCCGCTAGCTCGGGATATTTCTTGATCTCGATACGCCAGCCTTGGTTATCGGAAAGATGCATATGCAGTACGTTCATCTTATATAAGGCGATCATATCGATCACTTGTTTCACTTCCTCGGGATCGAAGAAGCAACGAGATACATCGAAAGAAAGCCCACGCCAAGCGAAACGAGGTGAGTCCTTCACTTCCAGTAGCGGTAGATAAATCTTCTCGCCTCCGGATTGTAGATTACCACCCACGATTTGTTTCAAGGTAGTGATACCTCGATAGATACCTTCTAGGGTAGTGGCCTTGATGTAGATGTTTCTCTTTTGGATGGAGAGGGAGTAAGACTCATCTACGGGGACACTATCTTTCGGACTCAATCCATAAGCTTTTGGCAGGTCGGCGAACTCTTTCGGATCTGTCAACTCGAGAAAGATGATGCAATTCGATTCTTTGTCTGAGGCGGAAGCCAGCTTGATGCCGGATAGCTTTTCTATCTCGTTGGATAGCAACTCGCCCATACCCTTTAAGGATTCGTCCGCATAACCGATCTCGATGCCGGGATGGATCGTGAATGTACCTTCGCCTACTGTCATTTGGGCCGGAGCGGGGATAATGCTTACGCTTCTTTCTCCAACATCTGGGGATGAACAGGCGATAAATGTAATAAAACTACAGAGGGTCAATGCCCATGCGAGAGTGATTCTTTTCATTCTTATTTTAAATTTATAGGTTATATCATGGCAAAAGTAAGGATTTGTTTTTACTTTTACGCGAATTTCACAAAAGTGTGCTATGATCAAAGAGAATTTCATTAAGATTTACGAGGAGAGTTTCAAGGAAAACTGGGCCTTGCCGGCATTAACGGATTACGGGAAAAGTAAAACCTTTACTTTCGGTGATGTAGCAACGGAGATCGCACGTATTCATCTTATTCCATGAGTGCCAAGTCCGTCGTGGAGACAAGATCGCGTTGATCGGTAAAGACAGCTCCCGTTGGTGCATCGCTTATATGGCGGTTGTTACTTATGGGGCGATTATCGTGCCTATTCTTCAGGACTTTAATCCGAATGATGTACATCATATTATTAACCACTCGGAATCTGTCTTTTTGTTTGTTAGCGACCGGATTTGGGATTCTTTGGAGGAAGATAAGATAGAAGAGGTTCGCGGTGTATTCTCTCTTTCCGATTATCGTTGCTTGCATCAACGGGATGGAGAGAATATCCAGAAGTTGATGAAATCGCTGGATGAGAAGATGACCGAGAAATATCCGGATGGCTTCACCCAAGAGGATATCAAATACGCTGAGTTGGATAATGACAAGGTGGTAGAGATCAACTATACATCGGGTACGACCGGATTTAGCAAAGGGGTTATGTTGACGGGGAATAATTTAGCCGGAAACGTGACGTATGCCCGGACACTGGATCTATTGTTCCGGGGTGAACGTGAGTTATGTTTCCTGCCTCTGGCCCATGCCTATAGTTGCGCTTTCAATTTATTGGTACCCATGGCATTCGGTGTGCATGTCTATTTATTAGGTAAGGTGCCGTCTCCTAAGATCTTATTAAAGGCATTCGAGGAGGTGAAGCCGAACTTGATCTTGATGGTTCCCCTGATTTTGGAGAAGATCTATAAGAAGATGATCCTTCCTCAGTTGAATAAGCGAACCTTGAAGTTGGCCTTGAATATCCCACTGTTGGATTCACGTATCTATGCGCAGATCCGCAAACATTTGGTGGATGCCTTGGGAGGACGTTTCCGTGAAGTGATCGTGGGGGGCGCCGCCATGAATCAAGAAGTAACGGATTTCTTGTATAAGATCAAATTCCCGTTCACGATCGGTTATGGTATGACGGAATGTGGCCCGTTGATCAGTTATGATCATAATAATGAGTATGTGCCCGGTTCTTGCGGACAGATCTTGAAAGGGATCATGAAAGTCCGTATCGATTCGGAAGACCCTTATAATAAGGTAGGCGAGATTCAAGTATCGGGCGAGAACGTAATGAAAGGCTATTATAAGAATGATGAGGCAACCCAAAATGTCTTCACGGAAGATGGCTGGCTAAGGACGGGTGATTTGGGTACGATCGATCATGACAACCGTATTTTTATACGTGGACGTAGCAAGACGATGATCTTGGGCGCTAGCGGACAAAATATTTATCCGGAAGAGATTGAATCCAAATTGAACAATTTGCCATTCGTGATGGAGAGTTTGGTCGTGGAGAAAAACGGGAAATTGATCGGGATGGTGTATCCGGATTACGATACGGTGGATAGTACGGGTATCTCGCATACGGATCTTCCAGTTATCATGGAACAAAATAGGATAGAGTTGAACAAGCTCCTGGCTCCTTACGAAACGATCTCGGAGATACAATTGTATCCGACAGAATTTGAGAAAACACCGAAGAAAAGCATTAAGCGTTACCTGTACAGTAATTATTGATAAATAAATAGAAAGCAAACGCAGCTAATATTCAGCATATTGTAAAAGCGGTAGAAAATAATTCAAAAAAAAACGTCTTATGTTGTACAACATATATGATTAATACATACATTTGCATCGTTTTACAACAACAAGATATTATAGACCGTTTAAATTAAGAACAAAATGAAAAAGTTCTTTCCAGTTTCTGCATTTCGCACAGCTGTATCTTTCGCATCTTGTGGCAACAAATCTGCTGAATCTACCGAATCTGTTGCTGAAACAGAAGAGGCTACTGTAGTTGAGGAAGCTCCTGTAGTAGAAGAGGATGCTGCCGCTACTGATTCTGTAGCTGTTGAGGTTACTGACTCTGTTGCCGTAGAAGCTGCTCCTGCTGAATAATAATCAGTAAACGAGTTTTGAGGACAGTCTGTATGCGTTGAACATACAGACTTTTTTTGTTTATAAACCATAGATAATGATATGAGACAAATTTTACTTCTTCCATTGGCCGCTCTATTGGCTATGCCGGTATCCTCGCAGACTCCTGCCGATACGACGCTTACGATCCGGAATATAGAGATTCAGGGTACCCGTTTCGCCGGGTTGAGCGAGAGGGGCGGGATGAAAATCTTGCGGGTAGATAATAACTTGAGTAGCGTTACCAATACGGCGGCGGATGCTTTTCGCCAATTGCCTTCTGTCATAACCGATATGGAAGGAGCCGTTACATACAGGGGCTCCGGTAATGTCGGGATGCTTGTCGATGGAGTTCCTTACGGTTTGCTGGAAGAATATAGCGGTGACGTGCTGATCCAACTTCCCGCCCTGTTCTTTAACCAGATCTCATTAGGGGCATTTCCTCCGATTAATGCGGTGCCGGATGGTGATGTGGGCATACTCAATCTGGTGCCTCGTATGTATGGAACGGGAGATTCCCCTCTATATGTTACGCTTGGGGCGGGATGGAATGAGCGATATAACGCAGGAGCGGTATTGAATTTGCATCCCGGAAAATTCCATATCAACGCAAAATACAATTATAGGAGGGAATACCGGGAACGATCTTTCAGCAAATCGACCGCGACCGCTAAAAACCGGACGGAGATGAATAATAATGCCACGGCTCGTCCGGACGTACATGTGGCGGATATGAAAGTAGACTATGATCTTTCCGCGAAAGACCGGATCACCGTGCATGGCCTGTATCATTTGATGGATTATAGTCGGTATGGACGCATTAACAACCGGGTATTCAACCCGAAAGGGGAGCAAATGAAGTACGTGATCCGTAACCGGTATAACGACCAGCGCCAGGAAGCTTATGCCGCCGAAGCGTATTGGAACCATGAGATTTCGGAGAATCAAGGTTTTTATACCGTATTCAACTATAATAATTTCTCGTATGATGAGGATAATGATTTCAAGAATGAGAATCCTCAAAACGGGAATATCGTCTCGGAGGATAACCAATCTATCGACCATACGAAACATAATTATTTCTGGGGATTTGGATATGGGCAGGAGATCGATGGTTGGGATTTCAAGCTTGGTTATATAGGTCGTGCGCGAAACGAGGATTATCTGACGGCTGCTTTTGATAAGGTGGACGGTAGTTTTGAGTTAAGTCCGGCGAAATCGTATAATTACGATTTCAACCGTTATCTGAATTTGATCTATGCGGACGTGGTTAAGAATTGGGGCGCTTTTAACGCGGAGATAGGGATACAGGCGGAATTTAGTCATTTTAAGATGGATGAGTTTAGCCCTTCTTGGATCAACGACCCTTATTGGCAGGGGATAAAAGGCAAAGAGAACAAGAGTTCTCGTTTTCATTTGTATCCTCGTGCCCGTTTTACTTATGAGGTGAATAAGAGCAATCGTTTAAGCTTGAGTTATCAGCAACGGGCGATTCGTCCGAATGGCAGCTATTTGTGCTCTTTCTTGAATAACAGTGATCCTACCCATATCATACAGGGGAATCCGGACTTGAAGGATGAGTTTATACATAACGTAGAGCTAGGATATCAGTTTTCGGCTCCCCGTTTTCGTTTGACTCCGGCTATTTATTATCGGAATCGTACGAATCGTATCATGGAGATCGCTGGCCAAGTAAATGATGAGACGGTTTGGAAGAAAGAGAATATCGGACATAGCCAAGCAGTCGGAGCCGACTTGTCCGGTAGCTGGAATCCTGTACGTATCTTGACGGTCGGTTTCTCCGGGGATATCTATCGGGACGAGATCGATGGGCGTACGATAGGCTATGACGAGAAGAAATCCTTGGTTTGCTGGGATGTGAAGGGGAATGTAAACGTAAGTATTACGCCGACTACGGATTTTCAGGTAGACGGCTTCTACGTTTCCGACCAGCTTACGCCTCAAGGTAAGATCAAAGGCCGTTATAGCGTAAATGCCGGTCTCTCTCAATATTTCCTCAATCGTAAATTATGCGCGAACTTAAGTATCAACAATATATTCGATAGTTTAGAAGAAACAACGATTATTGATGCCCCGAACTTAGAAATGACGCAAAAGCGCAATCGTGATGCCCGGGTAGCTTGGCTTACGTTGACTTATCGTTTATAAAGTAGGTTCCGTGCCCTGTGTTCCATCTTGTTTGTGCTTTTGGATGAACAAGATGAAACGCATGGAACGGTCGTACGTGAAATAATTCCAGATCCAGTCGATCAGTACAATTAGCTTATTCTTGATTCCTAAGATGGAGCGTAAATGTACGAGCATCCAAACCAACCATGCCGTAAATCCATGTAATTTCACCTTATTTAAATCGGCAACCGCTTTATTCCTGCCGACAGTAGCTAAAGTTCCCAAATTCTTATAATGGAAAGGTCTCGGTTTTTTTAGAGCCTCGATCCGTTGTAGATTTTCGGCTAATAACTCACCTTGCTGAATCGCTACCTGAGCGACTTGCGGATGTCCGTTCGGGTAATCCGGTTCTGCCATCCAGCAGACATCTCCTATGGCGAATATATTGGATAAGCCTTTTACTTGGTTACATTCATTGACGATAATCCGTTCCCCCCGGGTCAAGAGTTCTCCTTCGATATGATCGAAATGCACCGCTTTCACACCACTTACCCAAAGTAAGGTTCTAGTGGGTATGGTTTGTCCGTCATCTAAGAAAACGTTCCCATCCTTATAGTCCACGACACGCTTCTGAAGAATGATGTTAACGCCCATATCCTCAAGGAAGCGTTTAGCGTTGGAGGAGGCTTCCGGAGACATGGCCCCTAGTAATTTAGGGGACCCTTCTATCAGATAGATATTCATATGAAAGTTTCCTAGATCCGGATAGTCTTTTGGCAAAACAAACCGTTTCATCTCGGATAAAGCGCCGGATACTTCTACACCTGTAGCCCCTCCACCTACAACAACTATATTTAGCAAAGCTTGCTTCTCGTCTGGGTCCGTACAAGTAGTCGCTTTCTCTAAATTAATTAATAAGGTGTCTCGTAAAGCTAACGCCTCTTCTACCGTTTTCATGGGTAGAGACTGTTCCTCGATCGTTTTGTTTCCAAAGAAGTTGGTGATAGTTCCAGCGGCGATTACAAGATAATCATATTCCAATTCGCCGATGGAGGTTTGAATGGTATGCCCTTTCGGATTGACGCCATATACCTCTGCCAACCGGAAGTAAAAGTTCTTTCTCTTCTGGAATATCTTTCGATATGGAAAGGATATTTCATTATATTCTA
>OGFQ01001164.1_pt1 | contig 12247 bp, 5 predicted proteins | sample 1570961 | NCBI WGS metagenome assembly OGFQ01 (sample SAMEA2582022, study PRJEB24529) | metagenome | biome: Human gut stool | place: China | collected 2011
ACACCATAATAAACGGACTTGTTTTTTCACCCACCCTTTTAGCTTTATGATATTACAAGTCCGTTTCTTATGGTGTACTGCCGTCCATCTGCAAAAAATGTACCGCTATAACCAAAATCAATCGTTCCTCTGTTAAAGTACCACTGACCGTACTCGTTGCTGCCAATTCCGGTGTATGCAAAATCAATTACACCATTGTTAAAATACCACCAGCCATACTCGTTTACTGCCATTCCTGTATATACAAAATCAATTGCGCCATCTTTAAAGTACCACCAGCCGTAATCATTCACTGCCATTCCTGTATAATCTGTCAGCACCTGCCCATTCCGGACATAGAGCCATCTGTCATCCGGTATCAGCATTCCCGTAAATCCAAAGTTTAACTGTCCGTTTGTATAGAACCATGTTCCATATTCATTATCCGCAAGTCCGTTAAATGTCAGATTCAGCTGCCCGTTATTAAAATACCACCAGCCATACTCATTGCATGCCATACCCGTATAACTAAAATCCAGCTGTCCGTCTTTAAAATACCACCAACCGTATTCATTCACTGCCATTCCCGTATAATCTGTCAGCACCTGTCCATTCCGGACATAGAGCCATCTGTCATCCGGTATCAGCATTCCCGTAAATCCGAAGTTTAACTGTCCGTTTGTATAGAACCATGTTCCATATTCATTATTCGCAAGTCCGTAAAATGTCAGATCCAGCTGCCCGTTATTAAAATACCACCAGCCGTATTCGTTACACGCCATACCTGTGTATGTAAAATTAACATCACCATTCTGAATGTACCACCAGCCGTACTCATTGCACGCCATGCCGCAATAGTCTGCAGCAATCACATCATTTGCATAATAGTGCCATACACCCTCTGCATCCTGACGCATTTCATAGACAACTTTTTCCTCTGTGTCAGGCTTTGTCGGTTCTGTGTCCGGTTTCTGCGTTGGCTTTTCCGTCGGCTGTTCAGATGGCTTTGTCACCTCTGTCGTACTTTCTGTTGGTTTTGTTGCTTCTGTTGTGGCTTCCGTCGGCTTTGGCGCTTCTGTCGTGGCTTCCGTCGTACTTTCCGTTGGCTTCTCCGTCGGCTTTGTCACTTCTGTTGTAGCTTCCGTTGTACTTTCCGTCGGCTTTGGCGCTGCCTGCGTTATTACAAGTGTATGCTCTGCCGTATGCGTTCCTGCTTTTGCGGTAATTGTAACCGTTCCTTTTGAAAGTGCCGTGACAAGACCGTTTTGATTAACTGCTGCAATATTGGTATCCGAGCTTGTCCACACAACAGTTGTATCATCTGTTGTATCCTGCGGAAGAATGACAACCGATAATGCCGCTTTATCTCCGGCTTTAAGTTCTCCTGTTCCTGTAATCTTTATATCTGTAATCGGTTTCTTTACTGTAACCGTACAGCTGTCCTGCATTTTTCCGTCTTCTGTTTCAACTGTAATCACCGCACTTCCGGCACCTTTGGCTGTAACCACACCTTCCTGTGACACTTCTGCCACACCACTGTCCGAAGATGTCCAAATTACATTTTTATTGGCAGCATTTTCAGGCAGCACCTCTGCCGTAAGCTGCTCACTCTGCTGCCAGTTCAGTTCCAATGCATGCTTATTTAACTTCACCGCCGTTACTGCTGTGTCCGGTTCTGCAACGTTATTTGTAAATGCCTTAATTCTGAAGTTTGTATTATTAGTATTTCCATAGTCGCTCCAGCCATAATATTCATTCAGATAAATATAACTCTGATGCGGCTGTGCAACACAATTGGCCTGAATTCCGTTTAATGTTCTGGCACAGTCATAATAAAGCATAACTGACTGACCGCCCGAACCGGCAAATGCTGCTACTACTGAAAATATCTCTCCCTGATTTACTGTTACCGGTTCGTCAAACGCAACCGTCTTTAAAAGATTATCCTTATCGCCGCTTGAAAAAGAGCCGCTTTTTTGTGCTTTTAACTCGCCGCTTTCAGGATTGTCCACATCTGTAAGACCGGTGTAAATACTGACGGTATAATCCATCTGTTTTGCCATAACCTCAAAAGATGCTGCCGCAATCTGTTCTGTGCCATTCTCATTGGCTTTTGCGGTAAATACATTTGCCGCCTTAAACTGCTGCTTTCCTGTCATCATTGCAAATGCACTTCCGTCATATTGATAATTATTATCATAATTATCCGCAGGTTCTGCTTCAAATGCCACTGCTGAACCGGAAAGACTTTGATCATAATATGAAATATAAAAATATCCGTCCTCGCCAAAATCACTTCCCCAGCTGTTACGGACTATCCATGCTCCATTTCCCTCCGGTGCTGTCGGGAAATTCTGTGCCGGATAATCATCATCCCAGCCTACAACAGTGACTGCATGGTTGGTTGTCTGTTCGTCATAACAATAATATCCGGCTGTATCTGCATTATAATACTGATTGCTGGCAAACCCTGAATATGTATATGCATAATAACTGATTCCGACTGCACCATAATCCATCACAGCCTGTTTTACATCTTCCATATTCTGCAAATTATAACTTCTATAATTCTGTAAATGCGCCACATCTGCATAAGCAAGTTCATCCGAAAGTCCTGTATCCAGTACATCGGCTGCCGTTTCATACGGTGCGCTTTCCTCACTTGCCGCTGAAAGCCAGTCTGACAGCGTATTAACCGCCATCTCATAATTTCCGCCACGCATCAGATAATTTATATCTGTATCCGTATACACGTAATCATCACCTGTCAGTCCGCCCAGCTTATCCTTCACAGAATGCGTTGCAAAATAAATCAGTTGCAATTCCGACAAATCCGTTTCCCCGTAACCTTTTTTCATCAGATTGATTTCCATGCATGCAATCGTTGAAAATGCCCAGCATGTTCCATAACCTCCCTGATTTCTGACCGCCGGCAGCTGCTGCGTCCGGTATTGTCCCGGTAATTGTTCTGCTGCTGATTTTAACAGTCCTTCTGTATCCTCTTTTTGTACTTCCTGCCTTTTTTCAGAAAAACTGTCCGAAATATAACCTGTCTGTGCAATGCCGTCTTCCAGCCTGCTTTGCTCTGTTATTACATCTGCCGGTACCGCGGTCTGCTGTATGTTTTGCGCAAATGCGGGACTTTCCGATGCAACCAGAAGTGCTGCACTTAATACCGCAGCGGCGGCTTTTCTGATACATTTTTTCATATGGCCTCTCATCGCTTGTCCTCCTTACATCTTTGTTTTCTTCCGCAAAAGTAAAAAAATCTACAAATGATTCTTAACAATTGCCTATGCATTTATAGCATATCCATTATTTACTATATATTGCTGTACATTTTCATTATACACACCCATACCGTCAAATGCAATCATTTCATGCACGCCACAATATTTTCCATAGAAAGTATTCTGTCGGCATAATCTGCCATCTGCCTGTCATGCGTAACCATGACAATCGTCTGTCCGTACCGCATAGACGCTCTTGATAAAATCGCCGCCACGCTTTCTGCATTTTCTGCATCTAAATTTCCGGTCGGTTCATCGGCAAAAAGCACCGCCGGTCTTGTAACCAGCGCCCTTGCAATTGCCACACGCTGTTTTTGTCCGCCGGACATTTCATCGGGATACCGCTCCCTGCAGTCCGTAATTCCCAGTTCTTCAAAGAGCCGCTCCAGCTGCTCCTTATCCACCGCCTGGTGTGCAATCTTTAGCGGAAGCAGTACATTTTCATATGCCGTATATTCCGGAAAAAGACTGTAGTCCTGATAAATAAACCCGATTTTTTCCTGCCGGAACTGTGCCAGCTTTTTCCCCTTCAGCCCCGAAATGTCTTCACCTTCCACATAAACCTTTCCTTCATCCGGTTTATCAAAACTCGCCAGTATCCGAAGCAAGGTAGACTTTCCTGAACCGCTTCTTCCGACAACCGCCACAAATTCTCCACGCTCTACCGTAAAACTACACCGGTTTAGTGCCTTTACGACAACACGCCCCGCCTGATAGGTCTTTGAAATATTTTCTGCCCGTAAAATTTCTCCCATAATTTCCTCTTTTCCGCAGGTACTAGATTTTACCCTGCTTTAATGCAAACTGCGGCAGTACCACCCTGAAAACCGCGCCCTGCCCGTCTTGTCTGTTATATGCCTGTATCGTCCCGCTGTGTGCTTCAACCACAAGCCTGGAAAGATTCAAGCCGATACCTGTCTGAAACGATGCGTAATCTCCCTGCGTTTCAAACCTGTCAAATAAATGTGCCGTGTCGCCGTCCGCAAATCCGTTTCCGTTATCCACTACCTTAATAACACACTTATCCGCATGCACCACGGCAACTATTTTTACCTCCGGCTGTTCTTGCATCTGTTGTGCTGCCCGTGCCGCACGGCAGGCATTTTCCACAAGATTAATCAATGCTTCCGTAATCCACTGTCCGTCTGCATAAATCTGTGCATCCTTATCCGCACAGTCAAAGGTCAGTTTACAGTCTGTCTGTACTGCCTGTCTGACATTTTCAAACAGACCTGAAATGCTGACCGGCTCTTTTATAAAACGCACCTTTCCGGCTTCAATGCGGCTGATTGTAAGTAAATGACGGATAAATTCCTTGATTCTTTCCACATGTAAAAAGCACTGCGCAATGTCATTTTGTATCGTCTGTTCCTGCGGAATTTCTTCCCGGATAACATCAAGTAACAGACTTAATCCCGCAAGCGGTGTCTTAATCTGGTGTGCGATATTTTCTGTGAATTTCTGTACTTGTTCTTCTTTTCTTTTGGTATATCCCAGTACCATTTCCAGTTCATCACTGCATTTTTTTACCTGCATTTCACAGCTTTCCAGCCGTGCATAAACGTCACTGCCGCCAATCTTTTTTATATACCACCATGAAATAAATCCCATGACAGCCAGTATCACAATGCCCGCAAGCAGAAAGCCCTTTCCACCCGCATACCACATCAGGCGGAAAATTCCCTGCTCCGTGTAACCGCTTTCATACACCGCCGATGCCGCAGAAATGAGATTTTCATGATTTATCTTTGCCATAAACATATGATGGGTCACTAAAATCCCCGCCGACGGATTACTCTGATAAACAGCACCAATGACCGCCTGACATTTTAATTCGTAAAATACCGCCATCCCCGCAAAGCTTAAAAGCCATACCGTAAGCCATGTCAGATTCATCACTGCTGCACGTTTTCTCACTTCATTTTTACCGATTTTATTTTTACCGTCCGCTCTCCCGGCTGCTTTCTTCTTCACTAATTACACACCTCAAATTCCACCGGTAGCCATATCCCCGGATTGTTTCTATATATTGCTGTTTTCCCTTTGTATACACGCCCAGTTTATTTTTTAACCGGCTTACCGAAACCGTCAGCGTGTTGTCCTCCACAAAATTGCCGTGTCCGTCCCACAGCTTTTCTAAGAACTGTCCTCTTTTAATAATAATTTCGGGATTTCTTAAAAAAATTTCTAACAGCTGTGCTTCTAACGGTGTCAGCTTTAACAGTTGTCCGTCCTTAAATATTTCCGCTCTTTTAAAATCCGCCCGGATATCGCCGCTTACCAGAATCTTGCGCCGGTTCTGCACCTGTGGCAGGGCAGACATTTCCGACATAACTGGTACTGTCAGCCTGCGCAGGTTTGCATGAATCCTTGAAATCAGCTCCGCGACCCGAAACGGCTTTATAATGTAATCATCTCCGCCGATATCCAGTCCCTTTGTGATACTTTCCTCGTCATCACATGAAGTCAGAAACATCACAATCGCCTGTGAAATTTTCCGGATTTCATGACAGATATCAAACCCATTGCCGTCCGGCAGCCACACATCCAGCAGATAAATGTCATACTGCTGTCCGCTCTTTATCTGCTCCACCGCCTGCTGTTTATTTTCAACTGCCTGTACCAAAAAATCCCTGTTCTGTAACAGCCGTACCAGACTATCCTTTAATGAAATGTCATCTTCTACGACAAGTATTTTTATTTTTGTATCCTGTTCCATTTATCTGCTCCTGTCTGACTGCTTTTCCCTATTCTGACATAAATCAGCGCCGTTAGCAACAATCCTGTACCGGCAACTGCCGCAGCAATTCCCGCGGTCTGTAAGCTTCCAAGCGCCGGTCCGCCCTGCACTGTCCCTGCTGCATAAAACAAAATGCCTGCCATGACGGCCCCCGGCACCATTGCCAGACTACAGTTTTGCATTTCATCTGTATAAATGGCACTCCGCTCCATTCCAAGTTCCATTAAAAGACGTATCCTCTTTTTCTGCTCCTGCAGATAAAACAGACTCCATACCACCAGAATCAATCCATACAGTAAAAGAATCCCGGCGATTGTAATACCATAGAAAAACAATTGATTGAGATATTGTATCCTGTACACGTTGTTTTCTTCAAAATGGCTCACATAAGAATAGCCGTAGGAATCCAGATATGCTCTTAACACCTCATCTGTTGCCTGATACAATGCCGATAATCCGTAGGATACCGTCATCACATTCTGACCTAAATCCCGATACTGCTCCGGGTCATATTCTTTTTCCATGACCGTACACATTCTTTTTGCAGACAACTGATAACGGTTATAAACGACACTTTCCGGCATAATCCAGTATTCCTGTGCATTCATTTCCTTTAATATAGGAAACTTCTCATAAAATGCCGTTTCGTTTTCTTCATCCAGATAGACAACTGCTGCCACTGTCACCGGATTTTCTGATTTATACATATTTTTACCGGCACGGTATCTATATAAAATCTTTTCCTGTAACGTTTCCGGAAGTTCCTGAATTTCCTGTCTGATTTCATCTTCCTGCTTGTCATCCATATCTGACAGGATTTCTTCTGCCGCATCAAACTCTGCTGTTGAAAAACGCATTTTCTGCATATAATCCGCGCATTCCTGATACAATTCCGATACAGCATAACTTGAGTGATTATTATTCATCCAATAAAAGTAGTCCGAAGATGACGATAGTGTATCACCTGCCTTACAGGTGTCCACATATTCCCCGGCAGCCCCTTTCTGAATCACCAGTACAGCCTGCTCTCCACGTTCAAAGGCTTCATAATCTCTGTATTCTTCATCGATATAATCTTCCAGCTCCTCATAAACTGCCCTGTTTTCCGCCACATAATAATCCAGACTGCGCGTTCCGTTAAATTTACTAAAAACAAAATGTGTCATTGTACGTGTTCCGCTGTATGCCGGCATTTCATACTTCATAACACCCTTGTTTAAAAAATTTTCCAGACCGTTTTCTTCGATGTACTGCTTATAAAATTCAGTATCATTTTTAGTCTTATAATACAGAACCATCCAGTTCTGCACCAATGCGGTATCTGTTTTGTCAATTCCGGACATTTGTCCGATATATGCCGTCAGCGACTGCGGCAGACCATGAATTACACGCATTTTTCCCGTATCATATTTGTAATCCATCATTACCTTCTCCCCGTCCAGTACCGTCTCTGAAGATGTTGTGCCGCTGCTTTCACTTGCTGTATCTGAATTTCCTTCATCGATAATACCGTCCGGTGTAATTATTAAATCCGGCTGTCTTTTTTCATGGGTGTATGCTTTCTGTACCGCCGACATTTTTTGTGTGCAGACAAGCACCGCAAGCACAACAATCCCCGTAAATCCCGCTTTTATAACATGCTGTCCGTACCGCATTGTCCACACGGACAGCTTCTTTTTTTGTTTTTCCCTGCCGGCTTTTTGGGCTGCAAACAGCCCCCACAAAACCGTTATTATACAAAAACATGCTGTCCATGCCGCCACACTGCCGAAGGCTGTCAATGTAAGCTGTGCCTGTGCGTTCTGCCGCTGTAATAAAATCCACAAAACCAGCCATACAATACCAACCCCCGCTGCTGTTCCTGCCACCGCCGCCGGTATCATCAGCACACACAATTCTATAAACTGATACCGTATCCGGTAAAGTAAAGACACACCCATTCTGTCAAACTGCCGGTACGCTGCCTGCCGTTCCCGCTGATACGTCCATATAACCGCCGCTGTCACAAAGATTCCCGCAGCCAGTGCAAAACACCCCGCATATGATGCCATTTTTCCAAAATCTGTTCCATGACTGTCATATACCTTACTGTTATAAATCAGCTTTGTATCTGCAGTCGATGCTGCATACATCCCCTGATATACCTGCCTGTAATCCGTTGTGTGAATGTTCTCATTTAACGCATATAACGTAGTTACTGATGCCGTCTGTTCATAGCTTTCTGCTTCTTCCTGCGTAATCAGCATTACCGGCATATAGCTTCCGCCATCCCAGTATGATGCATAATCCTCCAGCACCCCGGTCAGCTTATATTCCCTAAGCTCCATCTGCTTCTCATAAATGCTCGTCTTATTATTTTTATCCGAATAGAAAACGGTGATTGTCTGTCCGAGTTCTTCGGAATATCCGAGCGTTTCCAGCGTATGCCGCTGCACTGCAATTTCATCTTTGCTATGCGGCATTTCTCCTTTCATCAGTGTAAGTGATGAAAGCTGTACCGCTTCACTGTCCATATAACCTATTTTTATATCTGTCGATGATAATACTGAATCCGTGTACACAGCTGTATTAACGGCCGTTCCGCTTCTTGTCAGATACGGATGGTTTTTTAATTCTTCTGACTTTGTACCCACACTGCTGTTTTCCATGATAAACCAGCCGCCAAATGTCTTTTTTGTGACCGCCTTCTGATAACCGGAAATACCGTCTGCACTCACCACAAGGACCGCTATAAATACAGCCACAGCTGCTGCCGTTGCCGGTACTTTTCCCGCTTGTTTTTTTCTTTTTGCAAGACTGTGTAATACATTTTGCAAGCTCTGCATTGCACGCCACCTACCTTTCCCCTGTTTTGTATTTTTATCTTACCACAGGAACGTGACAATTCCCTTACAAAAAGAAAATTCTTTACCTTTTTCCGAAAACACACTTTCAATGTCTACTTTTTTATCTTGAATGTCTACTTTTTTACTTTCAATGTCTACTTTTTGCCATGAAAGTCAGACACCCAGCCAAAGAAAAAGACCTCGCAGAGTATTTTCCCACCCTGCAAGGTCTTGTTTCTCGTTATTTACAGCTTTATCGGGCTGCAATTTCTTTGCCCTTTGAATAATTTACTTAAAATATTCCACGCCGGATTCAAATATCTTCAAATCCTGTTCGCCGTAGATATTGATTGCAACGGAATCACCGCGTCTTTCGGAATGTGCCATTTTACCAAGGCATCTTCCGTCAGGGCTTGTAATACCTTCAATCGCCATATAAGAACCGTTGACGTTCCATTCTTCGTCCATAGAAACATTTCCTGCCAGATCGCAGTACTGTGTTGCTACCTGTCCGTTTTCAAACAGTTTGTCTAACCATTCCTTCGGTGCTACGAAACGTCCTTCACCGTGTGAAGCAGGGTTGGTATATACACCGCCTAATTCAGCCTTTGCAAGCCATGGGCTCTTATTGGATACAACCTTTGTGTAAACCATTTTTGAGATATGGCGGTTAATGGTGTTAAATGTCAGTGTCGGTGACTGGTCATTCTGTCCGGTAATGGAGCCGTTTGGCACAAGTCCCAGCTTGATTAATGCCTGGAAACCGTTACAGATACCCAGTGCAAGACCATCTCTTTCATTTAACAGTCTTTCAACAGCTTCCTTCATCTTTGCGTTACGGAATGCCGTTGCAAAGAACTTCGCAGAACCGTCCGGTTCATCACCTGCGGAGAATCCTCCCGGGAACATGATAATCTGTGACTGGTTGATTGCCTTTTCAAATTCATCCACAGATTCTCTGATTCCCTGTGCAGAAAGGTTCTTAAATACCTTTACGATGACATCTGCGCCTGCACGTTCAAATGCCTTTGTGCTGTCGTATTCGCAGTTAGTACCCGGAAATACCGGAATAAATACAGTCGGCTTTGCTACTTTATTCTTGCATACATAAACACTGTCTGCCTTGTAGAGCTTACTTTCAACCGGTGTTTCATCCTTTGAAACCTTTGTCGGGAATACATTTTCAAGCGGTTCTTTCCATACGCTTAATGCTTCTTCTGCATTAATTGCCACTTCTTTATAAGTAAACTTTGCTTCATCTGTTACTGTACCAACCATTGTATACGGTACTGTAATTTCTGATAAACGGCTCTTTTCTACTTCTGCCACAATACAGCCGTAAGCCGGTGCAAATAACTGTTCTTCCTTGAGATCATTATTTAACGCAAAGCCTTTCATATTACCGAATGCCATCTTTGAAAGTGCAGGAATCAGACCGTTTGCATCGCATACATAAGCAGAAACCACTGCTTTCTTTACAATGAGTTCATGAACAGCCGCATATAAAGCCTTTACCTGTTCAAAATCCGGTAAATCATATTCATTCTTTGTAATATCAAACCGTACCAATACATTTCCTGCTGTCTTTAATTCCGGTGTAATAATGTCGCTTTCCTTTGCTACATCAACTGCAAATGAGCAGAGTGTCGGTGGAACATCAATATCTTCAAATGTTCCTGACATACTGTCCTTACCGCCGATAGACGGAAGTCCGAAGCCTAACTGTGCTTCATAAGCACCTAACAGTGCTGCAAACGGCTGGCTCCAGCGTGACGGGTCTTCTGTCATTCTTCTGAAGTATTCCTGGAACGTAAAACGGATCTTGCTGTAATCACCGCCTGCTGCCACAATCTTTGCAACAGAATCAATAACTGCATAAACCGCACCATGGTATGGACTCCACTTTGACAGATATGGGTCAAATCCATATGCCATCATCGTTACAGTATCGCACTTACCCTTTAATACAGGGAGTTTTGCAACCATTGCCTGTGTTTCGGTCAGCTGATACTTACCGCCGTAAGGCATGAGTACCGAACCGGCGCCGATAGAGCCATCGAAACGTTCTACCAGACCTTTCTGTGAACACTCATTTAAGTCTGAAAGAACCTTTAACCACTTACCTCTTACATCTTCAACCTTGCCTGCATTTAAGACACAGTCTTCCTTCTCCGGAATGTCAACCAGTACAGAAGTTTCCTGATGTGCACCGTTGGTATCCAAAAATGCTCTTGAAATGTTGACAATTTCCCTGCCTCTCCACTCTAATACCAGTCTAGGTTCTTCTGTAACAACCGCAACTTCTACTGCTTCTAAGTTTTCTTCTGCGGCATATGCTAAAAATGCTTCTACATCTGCCGGATCAATGACAACCGCCATTCTCTCCTGTGATTCGGAAATTGCAAGTTCTGTTCCGTCAAGACCTTCATATTTCTTTGGCACTTTATCTAAGGATACGCGTAAACCGTCTGCAAGTTCACCGATTGCAACGGATACACCGCCCGCACCAAAGTCGTTACACTTCTTAATCAGCTTTGTAACTTCCGGTCTTCTGAATAATCTCTGCATCTTACGCTCTGTCGGTGCATTACCCTTTTGTACTTCTGCACCGCAGGTTTCAATGGATTCTGTTGTATGCACCTTTGAAGAACCGGTTGCACCGCCGCAGCCGTCACGTCCTGTACGTCCGCCGAGTAAGATAATAATATCGCCCGGATCAGAGGTTTCTCTCTTTACGGCACTTCTTGGCGCTGCTGCCATAACGGCACCGATTTCCATTCTCTTTGCCACATAATCCGGATGATAAATTTCCTTTACATAACCGGTTGCAAGACCGATCTGGTTACCGTAAGAGCTGTAGCCCTGTGCAGCTCCTGTTACAAGCTTTCTCTGCGGAAGCTTGCCCTTTAAGGTCTGTGAAATCGGAACGGTCGGATCTGCTGCACCGGTTACACGCATTGCCTGATAAACATAGGTACGTCCTGAAAGCGGGTCACGGATTGCACCGCCAAGGCAGGTCGCCGCACCACCGAACGGTTCGATTTCTGTCGGGTGGTTGTGTGTTTCATTTTTGAAGTTTACAAGCCATTCTTCTGTTTTTCCGTCAATTTCAACCGGCACAACAATACTGCACGCATTGATTTCATCAGATTCTTCCTGATCCTGTAACTTTCCTTCTGCCTTTAACTTCTTCATTGCCATCAGGGCAAGGTCCATTAAGCAGACAAATTTATCTTTTCTGTCTTTATAAATTACGGCTCTGTCTGCAAGATACTTTTCATAAGTTGCCTGCATTGGTGCTTTGTAATAACCGTCTTTAAATGTAACGTTCTTTAATTCGGTTGCAAATGTCGTATGACGGCAGTGGTCAGACCAGTATGTATCAAGAACTCTGATTTCTGTCATAGATGGAT
>OGFQ01001167.1_pt1 | contig 12218 bp, 9 predicted proteins | sample 1570961 | NCBI WGS metagenome assembly OGFQ01 (sample SAMEA2582022, study PRJEB24529) | metagenome | biome: Human gut stool | place: China | collected 2011
TGGAACTGTAAGTTCTTCATCATTAAAGAACTTCTCCATAAGGTCTTCATCAAGTGCGCTGCTCGATATGCTTAACAACCGTATCAAGAAAGAATCGTTGAACCGTTATTCGCATGTGTATCCGTTCGGTATGCTGACTAATTGTTTCGACTTGGACCGTCACAGTACTCGTCGGGCACAATTGGTCAACTATATTTATGACTTTAAAAATAAGTATAAATCCAGTCCGGCAGCCTGCCCTTCGGAGAGTGAATTGTTAGACGGATGGAATAAATTACAAGTGGCCCTCCAGTGGTCAAACCTGTATTGCGCCGATTCGGTAGATTTGAAACTTCGTTCGCTGGGCTTTGGCACAACACCCCCCTTGCGATTGACATCCGAACAGATTGAGCTGATGGCCGAGGTGGAGCATAATCGCTGGAACATGGAAAAATTACTTTTAGGGTATCGCAAACCGACACCCGAGGAAGAAGAAAAATGTAAAGACAATGCGGTACGCAAGGAATACAAGACAAAGCGTTTTGTTCATACCGATATTCGCCCCTATTATCAGCTGGATGAAGGGACCAAAGAATATGACCGCTGTATCTCAGAGTGTTTGCCGTTGATTGCAAAGCAATAATTATGTAGCTTTCGCACTTACCAATTCCTTTATCGTTTATTAGTCAGTAATACTTGAAATACCTAAATATGATGAGTAGCCTCTCTCCTATTACCTAATTTTGGCGATTGACACAGCTTGCCAATAAGGATACCTTTGCGCCTGAAATCATCAGGATATGAAAACAATCGTTTTAGCCTTTTTCGCAAGTGCCAGTCTGACTGCCTGGGGGCAGTCGTATAAGGTAGCAGGAACCGTGCTCGATGCCAAGTCGAAGGTACCCGTAGAATTTGCGACTTTGTGGATTGAAGGAAGTGGTATCGGTACCATGACCGATTCGCAAGGAAAGTTCGTCATTCAGCATCTGGCAGAAGGAAAACATGAGGTGCTGGTGCGTTGTCTGGGCTATTCTGAATATAAATTACAGCTGGACGTCAGGAAGGATAAGGAGAACATTGTGGTATATCTTTCTGAACAGACGTTGGCCCTGAATGAGGTGACTGTTACGGCAGAAAGGAAAGCCATAGATGCTACTACGGCATATACGCTGGGTCGTACGGCACTGGACCATTTACAGAGTGTCAGTGTGTCTGACGCGTTAAGTCTCTTGCCCGGAGAACAGACCAGCAAGTTCAAGAGTTTGACTTCTTCCGCTCAGGTAATCACGCTGCGAGGAGAAAGCACTGAAATGGGGAATCCCGATTTCGGAACCGTAGTTGAGATGGACGGGGTACGCCTGTCGGGTAATGCTACGGCCGCTTCTACTTCCGGGACGGATACCCGTAACATAGGCAACAGCAATGTAGAACGGATTGAAGTCATCACCGGTGTACCTTCTGTAGAATATGGTGACCTGACCAACGGAGTGGTAAAAATCGTGACACGCAAAGGAAAAAGTCCGCTGATTGTCGATGTGGCAGTGCGTCCTACCACCCAGTCGTATGCCGTAAGTAAAGGAGTGGAACTGGGAGGAAAAGTAGGCGTACTGAACCTGTCCTATGAGCGGGTTCACTCTGTGTCCGACATTGCATCACCCTACACCTCGTATGTACGCAATGCCTTTGGTGTGAGATACTCTAACAGCCTGCATACAAAGACCGGAAAAACCTTGTCTGTCGATTTCAGTCTGAACGGTAATGTGGGAGGCAATAATACCGAGGCCGACCCGGATGCCTTTAAGGAAACTTATACCAAGAGTCGGGACAATGCGTTATGGAGCAGTCTTTCATTTAACTATATGCTGAACTCGCCCTGGTTGTCCAATTTGCGTGGAGGGGTGACCTTCTCGTACGCTGACAACCGGGTGGAAGAAAAGAAAAATCAGTCGGCTTCGTCCGTCCAGCCTGCACTGCATACTACCGAAGAAGGATATTTTGTGGCTTCCAAATATGAAGAGGATCCCTCCTCACCTATTATTTTATTGCCCACCGGCTATTGGTACGGGACCTCATTCAACGACAGCCGTCCCATAAATTACACTGCCTACCTGAAAGCGCGCTGGAGCCATAAAATCGGGAGCGTAACCAGCAACCTGCTGGCAGGAGCAGATATGAAAGGAGAAGGTAACCTGGGTAAGGGAACGTATTATGAAGACATGTCGGTTGCTCCCACCTGGAGGGAATACCGTTACGATGAATTGCCTTTCATGCACAATTTGGCTGCGTATACAGAAGAAGAGATAGCTCTGCCTTTCCGTCATTCGCAACTGCTCCTTAAAGGAGGACTCCGAAGTGACATGACTTTTATCCCGGGCACGGTGTATGGCACCGTATCCAGTCTGTCTCCCCGTTTCAGTGCCAAGTATTCATTTGGCGAAAAAGAGCATGGTTTCTTTCAGGGAGCGACCCTTCGTGCCGGATGGGGAAAGGCTGTGAAACTTCCTTCGTTCGAGATGCTGTATCCCTGGGAAACGTATGTAGACCGCTTAGCTTTTGCTCCTGGAGCAATGGCCGACGGAACAACCTATTATGCTTATCACACCCATCCTGTGCTTCCTGTCTATAATCCGGAGTTACAATGGCAGTACAGCATTATGCGGGAAGCGGGTATGGACATTCGTCTGAAGGGGGTACGGATTTCGTTGTCGTTCTTCTATAACACCCTGTCAAAGCCTTATACCAGTACGCGTATCTATACTCCGTTTGATTATAAGCTGACCGACCAGAGCGCGCTCAATAATTGCCTGATACCTTCGACAGACAGGGTGTATAGCATTGACCGTACGACAGGAGTCGTGACCGTGTCCGACAAAAACGGGATACTTCCCTCTCAAACGCTTGCCTATAAAGAGATTCATGATTTCCAGTCGGCTGTCATGAATGTGAACGGTTCTTCCTCTTCACGGATGGGACTGGAATGGGTGCTTGATTTTGACCGGATAAAAGCAATCAATACTTCCATCCGCATAGACGGGAAGTATTATCGCTACAAAGGGATTGACGAAGTGACGGTACCGTCTACCAGCAGCCTGACCGATACGGACGGACAGCCTTATAAATACATCGGTTATTATGTAGGTGGCAACGTCAATTATAACGGATTCATGACACAGCGACTGAATACCAATCTGACATTGGTGACGCATGTGCCGAAAATCAGAATGATTTTCTCTCTGCGTTTTGAGGGTACTCTTCTGAATACGCGGCAGAACCTGAGCGAATACAGCGGTGGAACCCGGAGCTATGTGCTCGACTCGCAGAGTGATTATCTTCCCTCGTCTACCCAGACGGATATTTATAACGGAGCCAGTTACGTGGCTACGTATCCGCTGTATTATGTATCGAGAGAAGATATGGAAACCCGTATACCGTTCATGGAAAAGTTCCTGTGGGCTGCCGAACATGACAAGGAGTTGTATAACGAACTCAGTAAACTGGTGGTAAAAAGCACCACCGGCTGTATGTTCAGGAAGCAGGGATATTCTCCCTATTTCTCGGCCAACCTGAACGTCTCAAAAGAAATCGGGAAGTACCTGACGGTGTCATTCTTTGCCAATAATTTCTTCTACAGCATGCAGAAGATAAAGAACTGGCAGACGGGTAATGAGGGAAGTCTGTTTGCTTCTTCGCTGGTCACTCCCTTTAACTATGGCATATCATTTAAATTAAAACTATAAACACGTATGAGTATGATGAAAAAGATGTTATCTGCGTGCTGCGCCTTAATTCTGATACTGGCTTTCAGCGCGTGCAAAGAGAAAGAAAACGGTGGTTATCAGGTGAGCAGTGTAAGCATTCGGCTGGTGTATCCCGAGGGAAGCGGATTTGAACCAGTGGAGGGAGTCAGCGTAACCCTGAAGAATACGTCGGGCAGTACCACCTTCAGTCAGTCGACCAATGCGGAAGGAGTGGCTGTTTTTGAAGTGCCGCAAGGTATTTATGAAGCTTCGGCTTCCGACAAACGGGTGGCCGATGCCAAAGTGTATCTTTTCAATGGATTGAATACATCGGTCAATGTGACTCAGGAAACGGTAGAGGCTACCATCAAACTGGAAATGTCTTTAGGAGGTTCCGTGCTGATTAAGGAACTGTATGTAGGAGGCTGTCCGAAAGACGATGGCTCGGGTACGTTTGCCATGGACCAGTATGTCGTGCTGTATAACAATTCTTCGGAAACACTCGACATCAGCGACTTTGCACTGGGTATGGTAAATCCTTACAATCCTCATGCTTCGAATAAGGACTATGTGAACGGTGAACTCTTTTATGCGGCAGAAGGATGGATACCGGCCGGAACGGCTGTCTGGTATTTCGACAAACAGGTACAGCTGGAAGCCGGAAAAGAACTGGTGATTGCACTGAATGGGGCCATTGACCACACACAGACCTATTCTCAGTCCGTAAATCTGGCCAACCGTACTTATTACTGCCTGTATGACATTGAGGACTTCAACAATGCCAAATACTATCCGTCGCCTTCCGAACTTATTTCTACTGACCATTACTTGAAGGCTTACAAATATGGTTTGGGTAATGCATGGCCTGTCAGCCAGTTCGGACCGGCATTCTTTGTGTTCCGTCCGGAAAGTACTACCCTACAGGCTTTTGTAGACGATGCATCCACCACCAACCTTTATGGAGGAAGTGCCAGTCAGCCGCGTAAGAAAGTGCCGGCAGAATGGGTAGTAGACGGTATCGAAGTATTCGTGCAGGGAGCCGACGGCAACCAGAAGCGCCTTCTTCCCTCGGTAGATGCAGGCTATGTGGAACTTACCCGCGGCATGGGATATACCTTGTATCGCAACGTGGATAAAGAGGCTACGGAAGCACTTGCGGAGAATGAAGGAAAGCTGGTCTATAACTATTCGCTCGGTGTAGGAAATTCAACCGATGCCAGCGGGATAGATGCCGAGGCATCCTTGAAAAACGGAGCCAGAATTATTTTTCAGGATACAAACAATTCGACAGCTGACTTCCATCAGCGGAGCAAATCTTCTTTGAGAAACTAAACATGAAGCATTATTGTATCGCTTGCTTTTTTCTTGTACTTGTGGCGGGAGGCAGCTCCTGGGGAAGTGTTCCTTCAGGGGCCTCCTCTCCTCTTCGTACGGACTTTCAGGAAACCTTGTGGAGGTATGCGGCTTCTGCCGGAAGCAATCCTTCTTTTCTGTCGGGGATGGAGTGCGGACACATCTCTTATCTTCAGGCGGAAGGCAGTTACGGAAGCGGGAAACTGGTGAATTATTATCAGTCGGATAGCCGGCTGGGCGGATTGGTCTCAACCGAATCCTACTGGCGGCTGAATTCGCGGCTGGTATTAGGAGGTGCCATGGCATACGGCACGGAAAAAGGCAAGCACATGTCGGGTTCGGCTTTTCTGCATCCGGAAGAAACGCCTTTTGACATTGTGGAGATGGACGACTCGGGAGCCGGTACGAAACGGCATGAATGGTACATGCTCAAAGGAGAAGCAGGCTATCTCCTCACTCCTCACCTTTCATGGGGAGGGCAACTGGAATACCGTACGGAAAACTACGCCAAGTTCAAGGATTTGCGGCATCAGAATTCCCTGATGAACCTGCATTTGTCGACGGGTTTCTCGTATGAACTTTTTTCCGGATGGCAAGTCGGACTTTCTTACGGGTATTTGCGCAACGTGGAAACGGTAGGCTTCGGTATCTATGGAACGACCGACCGTCAATACACTTCTCTCATCAGTTTTGGAGGCTTTTACGGGCGCAGTGAAGTGTTTGGTGAAAGTGGATATACTTCGAACACGACTCCCTTGTTTACCCAAACGCATGAAGCGGCCTTTCAGGGAAAGTTTCGTCGCGGAGACCTGCACTGGTTTCAGGAGGTATTCATCCGAAAGACTTCCGGACGTTTTGGAAGCGGCTCTTCTACTTCCATCACCTACTCTACTCATACAGGGAGTGAGGTGGGTTACCGTTCAAAGCTTACCTGGCAGCAATCCCGACTTTTTCAGGCGATGGAACTGGGTATCGCATTGAAATCACAGGAAAACAGGGAAAATTCTTATAAGGAGAGTACGGACGGACTGGGCGTATCGCAGATAGTCTATTATGGTAGCAATGAAGTGATGGGCAGGAAGCAGCTGCGTGCCTGGCTGGCGTATCAACTTCTTTCAGGAGGTAAAGAGAGCCGTTCAGACTGGTCGGCCGAAGTGCGGATGGACTATCGTTCCCGCTCTGTGACGGCATCGCAATATCCGTTCTTCCGGAAGCAGAGTCTGCACGTTACGGGGCTATGGCTTCAGGGAGCCAGAAACTGGTATAAAGGCCGGCAGGTATGGACTGCTTCCGCCGGACTGGACTTGCAGGGCGGATGGGGCTGTATGAAGGAAGACGGACAATATGCCAGTGTATCGGAGGATCAGCAACGTCCGGCAGAAAGAGCAGACTTGCTGGTGGAAGAATACGATTATCAGACAGCTGTTCGGCTGGTGCCATATGCGGCCGTGGGGTATGAAAGAGAAATTACTTCTGCTCTGTCTGGTTATGTCCGGTGCGAGGTGATGTATGCCAGGGCTTTTACGACTACAATGGCGGGAAAAGATTTCGTGCAACCCGTCATCAAGGTAGGGGTAAAATTTTAAGAACTAATCATTTAATCGTGCTACAATGAGTAAAATAATAGAGTGTGAAAATATTACGCATTATTACGGAAACCGCTTGATTTACGAAAATCTCAGTTTCGACGTGGAGCAGGGAAAGGTATTGGGCCTGTTGGGAAAGAACGGCACAGGGAAAACCACCATCATCAATATCCTCAACGGTTACCTGAAGCCTCGTTCGGGCGTGTGCAGGCTGTTTGGTGAGGAGATGGAACACCTCTCTCCGCTTACCAAATCGAAGGTGGGACTGTTGCTGGAAGGCCATGTGCAACATGCCTATTTTACGGTTTCGCAGATAGAGAAATTTTATTCGGTCTTCTTCCCGAAATGGAAGAAAGAGGCCTATTATGAATTGCTGAAAAAGTTGCAGGTACTTCCTTCACAGAAACTCTCTACCATGTCGTGCGGACAGCGTTCGCAGGTAGCGTTGGGACTGCTTTTTGCCCAGGACCCGGAACTGCTGATTCTGGATGATTTTTCCATGGGACTAGACCCGGGCTATCGCCGTCTGTTTGTGGAATACCTTCGGGAATATGCGTCGGCAGAGAACAAGACAGTCTTTCTCACTTCGCACATCATTCAGGACATGGAATTGCTGATAGATGATTGCATGATCATGGACTATGGCCGCTTGCTGTTGCATAAGCCGGTAAAGGAAATCATGCACCATTTCAAGCGATACCGTTTCACCCGTCCGGGAGATACATTTAAGCTGGAGGCCGATGAAGATTTCTGGCATCCCTCCGCATTGGGCGATAAATGGGAAGTATATTCTTTTCTGCCAAAGGCCGAAGTCGAACAACGGTTGAAGGCGATGGGTGTCACGGAAATTACAGAAGAGAATCTTTCGCTGGAAGATGCATTTATTGGTTTAACAGGTAAATATTAATGTCATGAATTTATTCAGAGCCTTGTCTTATAAAGAATGGATAAAAACCCGCCGCCTGATTGGAGTAATGCTGTTGCTGATGGCAGCGGCTGTGGGTTATACCTACATCGACCTTACCCATGAAATCCGTTTGAATGAAGCAGTCAATGTGTGGTATGGCTGTCTTTTTCAGGGCACATCGGTTGCTCCGTGGATGATGTACTTGCTGCCATTGGCCGGGATTGCACTGGGAGTCGTGCAGTATGTGCCCGAAATGACGCAGAAACGGCTGAAGCTGACACTCCATCTTCCGGCAGGAGAAACACAGATTATGGCCTCCATGCTGTGGTATGGTTTCAGTGTCGTCTTGTTGCTTTGTCTGCTGCTTTCGCTGGTCCTTTCGGCTGTGGTTCGTCTGTTCCTGCCTTCCGAAATTGTAGGAATGATGCTCCAGCAGTTGCTTCCCTGGATGGTAACAGCAGTGGCAGGCTATGGCTTCACTGCGTGGATTTGTATCGAGCCCCAGTGGAAACAGCGGATGCTATGCATTGTGGTATCGGTGGAACTGTTGTCCATGCTGTTTGTTTCCTCCTATCCCGGAGCCTATTCACAGTTCGGAGCAGGAATCTGCTGGATACTGGCAGCTTCTTTTATCTTTCCTTTCTCATCCTGCATTCGGTTCAAGTATGGTGTACAATAAAAACAATGAACAATGAAATATAAATCTCTCATTTTTTCAATCATTCTGGTGTCTGTCACCCTGTTGGCTTCCTGGACGGTGCCGGCACTGGTACAGAAAATGACCGACGATTCGCACAGTTATCCGCTGATGTATTATAGTGCCCGGTTGAAGGAACTTTGCGTGATTGACTTTCGCGAGCATAAGAATTCATTTTATGATATTCATGGCAACGAGTACCCTCGTGCGCAATACGATTCACTGCTTCCGCTGCTGAATTATCGCCAGCTGGCCATGGAAGGCCAGTTGCCCGATTCGCTGGAGGGACAGGCCATCGACGTGAAAATCCTGCGGAGCAAACAAGTGATGTTCCGTTTTCGTCCGGTCGATGTATTCTCTCCGCAACCCGCTATGGGGGTGTTGCTGGAAGCCATGCCCAAACGGGGAAATCTTACGCTTCCCGGCGACTACTTCCGGATGGACCGTGAACTGACTTTTGTCGATGCGCAGTCCAATTCGGTAAATCGGCAGAAGAGTGAAATCTTCACCAAAGAGCTTATCAAGAAAGGGTTTAGCTTTCCGGTAAAAGCTTATTGGGGAAACCCTACAGTGAGAAAGCCCTATGAGGAGGGCTATTTCTGTCTGGACAGCAAAGGGGCTCTCTTCAACCTGAAGATGGTGAACGGACGGCCTTTCGTGAAAGATACGGGTATCGGTTCGCAGCTGGGCATCAAATGGTTTGTCATGAGTGAGACGAGCAACAAGCGTTTCTATGGCTATCTGTTTGGCGAGAAAGGTGAAATGGGCTTACTGGAAAGCACGGATGAAGGCGGTTATCGCTTCCTGCCGTTCGATATCCGTCCGATAGACATCACGAAAGACGAAATCAGCATTCTGGGAAACCTGCTTTACTGGACCGTACGCGTATCGGATGCGGAAGGAATGGACTGCTACGGACTGGATGCCGTGACGCTTCAGTCACTCTCTTCCTATCATCAGGACCGGAAGCGCGTTTTGTGGGATGAGTTGTCGGAATGGCTGTTCCCGTTCCGTTTGTCACCTTCTTCCGAAACGAGTTCCTTTGTGAATCTCTATGCGGGTAATCTTTCTTCAAAGGGATTAGCGGTGAGCTTCTTTTTAGCCCTCCTGACTTTCTTTTTGTGCAGAAACAAGGTATCTTTGTACAGACGGATACTGATGGCGCTATGCGTGTGCGCTGCCGGCTTATCCGGGATAGTAGCACTGTTATTTCTTCCTTGGAATAAATATGAATAACTATAAATTCAATTGAAAATGAAAAAACTGTTTTTTATCGTAGCTGCGGCCTGTCTGCTGACGGCTACCTCGTGTGTGAACAATAACAAAAAATCAGAGACCTCTCAGGAACAGCCTACTGCCGCTCTGTCGGCCAGTGAGGCAAAATATGTGGAAGACATTTTGAAGGATGCAGAAAAGAATGTAGATAAGGAGGTGGTGCTGAAAGGATTCATCACACATACCTGCAAGCATTCCGGACGCCGTTGCTTTGTAATGGGAAAAGACCAGAAGACTTCCGTACGTGTGGAGGCAAAAGGCAATATCGGCGGATTCAACCGTGAGCTGATTGGTTCAGAGGTCATCATCAAAGGGATTCTTCGCGAGAACCGTCTGACCAAGGAATACATTGACCAGGCGGAAGAAGAATTGAAGGAAAAGCAGGGAAAAGCAGAAGGCAACGGCGAAACCTGCGATGCGGAGATGAACAACATTCAGAGCATGCGTGAATGGATGAAGGCCAATAACAAGGACTATTATTCCATTTACTACATAGACGGCACGGAATATGAAGTGGCGGAATAAGAGCCTCTCCTACTGGCTTCGTGTGCTGCACCGTGACTTGGGCTACCTGATGGTAGGAGCCTGCCTGATTTATGCCGTGTCGGGCATCCTGCTGAACCACATGAATGGCAAGGATCCGGCTTTCCGTACCACGGAAGCGGCCGTTCAACTGGAGAAAGGCATGCAGGCCGAAGAACTCCTTGCGGCATGGAACCGACAGGAAGATTTGCCTCCTGTAAAGCGGGTGCTGTCTATTGATGAAAGCCATCATCGCCTGATGCTGGAAGGCGGCGTGGGTGTGTATGACGCAGCCAGCGGTTGTGTAGATTATGAAGTACATGAAAAACGTCCGGTGGTGTACTGGTTCAACCGGTTGCATTACAACCGCATTCAGGGATGGAATCTCATGGGCGACTTTTTCGCCATTTCGCTGGTATTCTTTGCCGTATCCGGATTGTTCATGGTCAAGGGAAAAAATGGACTGGCAGGACGCGGAAAGTGGTTACTTTTAGCGGGTATTCTGATTCCGCTGGGATACATCTGGCTGGTTGCCTGAACATTAAAATATATATGATAAAAGTCGCCTGTCTCATTGGCAAAGAGGCAGGCGATTTTTTATGTTTTTGCTATGCAAACCGTACGTTTTCCTGCGCAGAAACATACGGTTTACGCAAGGAAAACATACGTTTCTGCATCGGGAAACATAAAAGGTGAAAAAAGGATTGCAAATAATCTTCTTTGCCTTTTTACATCACTCTATCAAGAAAGCGGATTATTCTATGTTCTGTATGAATTTGGTCGGCACACCTCCCACTACGGTATTGGCCGGCACGTCTTTCGTTACGACGGCTCCGGCTGCAATGATGGCGTTGTCACCAATGGTAACTCCCTGCAGAATGGTGCTGTTAGAGCCTACCCATACGCGTTTTCCCAGTACGATGGGAGCCGGTGTCATGGCCGCACGCTTTTCCGGATTCATGTCGTGATTAAGTGTGGCGAAAACCACGTTGTGCCCAATCAGGCAACCGTCGCCCAATGTCACTCCACCCTGGTCCTGGAAATGGCAGCAGGCATTGATAAACACATCTTTTCCTATATGGATATTTTTCCCAAAATCAGTATAAAAAGGAGGAAATACCCGGAAAGTGTCGTCTACTGGCCGACCAAAAAGCCGGGACATCAGTGCCCGGATTTCTTCCATGGTGTGATACGATCCGTTCAGTTCGAATGTAATGCGGCGGGCTTCGTCACTCATGCGGTTAAGCAATTCCATAATTTCGGGTGTGTCAAGCGGTTTTCGCATGGCTACGTGCATCAAAAAATCATTTAGTTCCATGTGCTATGTTTTGAATGGGTAATACAATTTTTATTTTACAAAAATATCCTGATTTTTCGGAAAACACGATATACATATTACGGATAATCATACCCCAATTACTTGTATACCGACAAAATGCCTCACTTTTGTATCACTTTTTTCTGTTTGTTTTGTTTTTTATCGCGTACATTTGTAAAAACTTTAAATGACACATCATGAAAAAAACGTATGCAATGCTATTTTCCTTCCTTTTGGTCTGCACCATGGGATTTTCGCAGACCCGGAAGGCTGTTTCTATCTTAGGAGATTCGTACTCTACTTTCGAGAATTACCTTCAGCCTGATACCAATGCCGTGTGGTACTTTCAGCAGCCGCGGAAAAACAACGATGTCCGTTCTGTAGACCAGACCTGGTGGTATAAGTTTATTAAGGAAAGCGGATACCGTCTGTGCGTAAACAATTCTTTCTCGGGTGCAACTATCTGCCACACCGGTTACCGGAAAGAGGATTATTCCGACCGCTCGTTTGTGACACGAATGAACAACCTGGGGTGTCCGGACCTCATTTTCATTTTTGGAGCAACGAACGACAGCTGGGCCGGGGCTCCCATCGGTGAATACCAGTATGAAAACTGGACGAAAAAAGATTTGTACAGTTTCCGTCCGGCCATGGCTTATATGCTGGAACACATGCAGTACCGTTATCCCAACGTGGAGATTTATTTTCTGTTGAACTGCGACCTGAAACCGGAAATCAATGAGTCTGTCAAGACTATCTGTGCATACTATCACGTGACTTGCATTGAAATGAAAGGGCTTGATAAAATGAGTGGGCATCCTTCGGTGAAAGGGATGAAGCAGAT
>OGFQ01001176.1_pt1 | contig 12123 bp, 7 predicted proteins | sample 1570961 | NCBI WGS metagenome assembly OGFQ01 (sample SAMEA2582022, study PRJEB24529) | metagenome | biome: Human gut stool | place: China | collected 2011
TCGTGCCCAAGATAGTTAGCTGGAAACGGCTTGTGAAAATAGGTAGTCGCCGACTCATAGTTGTCAGGATGAAGAAACCGCATCTTGACAATATGCACCTCTAGCTCAGTTGGTAGAGCAACTGACTCTTAATCAGTGGGCCCAGGGTTCGAGTCCCTGGAGGTGCACCAGATATTGAACGCCAAATCGTAAGATTTGGCGTTCTTTTTTGTTATGTAACCCCGAGAAATCGGGGCTTGCACGGTCAATGCACGGTTTTTGCACGGTTGGTGTTTTCATAGGAATCTTCTGCATGGGCTGGAATTACTTTGAAATGCGTGGTAAATTTTGCATTAGGTCAGCAGAGCCAGACGGAGCTGCGCCTTTACTTCGGGGTCTGCATTCTTCAGCAATTCCAAGAGAGCCGTCATGGAGATGGTGGGTTCGCCTGCGGCGGGTACAGCCTGCGGGCTGGGGCTTTCCTGTTTAGCATAGAACCCTTCCTCGAACTTCCTGCCCAGTTCTACACGAGAGGACTGCTGGATATGGGCATAGGTGTTCACCAGCATATCTGCCGTAGCGTGTCCTGTGGTGCCTTGAACGGCCTTCACATCGCCGCCGGAAATCATCAGCTGATAGGTGGCACTGGAGTGCCGCAGACCGTGGAACACGATACGCGGGAACTCCGGGTGGGCATCCTGCCACTTGAGGAACTTTTTGCGGATGAGCACCGGCTCCACCGCCAGACCGTTGGGCAGACGGAACAGCATCCCACTGTCATGGTAGCGTGTCGGGTCTTTTCTCTCGTCTGTCGCCAGCTGATTCAGCCACTTCTTCAATTCTTCTTTTAGTGCAGAGGTCATGAAGATGGTGCGGCAGGAGGATGCGGTTTTGGTGCTTTTCAGGATGAGGGAAGTGGTGCTGCGCTCCAGCTTGTCCGGGAATATCTTGATGATGCAGCCATCGTCCACTTGATTTAGGGCTTCTTTCCGCACCCGCTGCATGGACTTGTTGATACGGAAGGTTCCGATGCCATCTGCTGCGTCAAAATCGAGATCTTCCGGGGTCAGACCTACGATCTCGCCCTCTCGCAGTGCGCCCACCAGTGTGAGGTGGACTGCCAGATGCAGGATGGGGTCCTCCATGCTGTCCAGAGCCGCCCTCATTTCCTCTACCGTCCAGATGGTGCGCTCCTGCGTAGACTTCTTGGGGCTGTCCACGGGAACAGGGCTTTTGACAAGGATGCCCCACTCTACGGCATACTGGAAGGCAGTGCCCAGCAGCCGGTGCACCTCATGGATCGTTGTGCCGGAAAGGAAACGCTGCTTCTGCTTTTCGGTCAGTTCCTGCTTCTTGCCCTCGATATACGAACCACAGGGCGTTTTGCTCAGGGTCGTGTAGAGGTTCTCCATGTGGTAGGGCTTGAGCTTCTGCATCTCCATGCTACCGATATAGGGGATAATGAGATTCTGAATGGTGGAAAGGTTGGATTCGTAGGTTTTGGGTGCCCACTTGTGCTTGCTGCACTGTTTCGGCAGCCAGTCCATCAGGAACTCTGCCACCGTTACCGAGGACGGAATCAGGAAAGTGCCAGCGGCCAGTTCATGCTCGATTTGCTTTTTTCGGTTCGTTGCCTCCTCTTTTGTGGGAAAGCTCTCCCATTTGTCGCAGCTCTTGCCGTGCTCATCTTCGTAGGTGTATCGGACGCTGTAAGAGCTGCCGCGCTTCGTAATATATGCCATAGATTTGCCTCCTTATCAAGCTGCCCGGTTGAGCCACGCATCGAAACTGTCCTTCGGTACACGGATGCTTCCGCCTACCCGCAGGACACGGAATTCGGTGGTGCTGTTGCACAGGTTGTAAGCAGAGCGCAGACTGATGGCCAGCATTCGTGCGATCTCTTCCACCGTGTACACCAGCTTTGTAGTTGCCGGGCTGTCAGTCGGAGACTTGACGGCATTGGTTTGAGTGACCACTTCCATTGTATCGTTATTCGGAATGGTCTGCAAGATGTTTTTCGTATAATTCAAAGATTTCACAGTTTTGGTCGCAACAGGCCGAGATTTGTTCATAGGCAAAACCTCCATGTTTTATTTTTGATGTAAGTTCAAAATTGCCTGCTCACTCTGCTCATCCTGCACCTTTTGCGCACTGTGAGCAGGCTGAGCAGGGCTTTTTCAAGTTGATTCTTATTTTTTAATCCCACGGACTGGGAACATCAACGGGTAAAAATAGGTCAACGTCTACATTGTGAAAGCCCCGATTTGTGCCAATGCACTTATCATCGTAGACGATGCCCAGACTTTTCTGATTGTCTTTTAGATGGTGGATAAAGGTTGATGCTGCCAGCGGCTTTTCCAGGTTATCCAGACACCAGCGTTCGTAGACCTTATAGAAATCGGTAGACTTGCACTTGGTCCCCTGCCGAATTTCAAAGTAACCCTCGGATTTGAGAAAGCCAAGGATATTGTTGCCCTGCTCCATTGCTTCTTTCAGATTTGCCGCAGTGCGTTCGCTGATGGTAAACTGATAGCTGTTCCGAATCAGCCGATGCAGCCCCTCCAATGCCCAAAGCAGGATGCCCTCTTTTTCGTTCCGCATCTTATCAATGAGAAAAGGATCATCCACCCGGCCAACGGGCTTTTCCTTAGTGGTGAGCAACAGCTGGCGGCGATAGAAACCGTTGGACTTGTCATAGAGTGCGTGTAAGCTGCCATTCCCGAAGCAGGCAAACCGCACATACAGCGTACCCTGCACACTCTGCTGGCCTTTGCGCTCAATGTCAATTATATCTTCCAGCGTAACAAGAGTTTTAATGTTGTTGGTCTGCGGCAGGGCCTCGGTTTTCATGTCATCGTCCACCAGAAGCAGCTTGTACTCCAAGTCTGCACGGGCAAAGCGGTTGGTTTCCACTTTTTGCAGACTGCCTGTGTACATACTGCTGCCGAACAATTCTCGCAGGATCAGCCCGATTCTGGATTTTCCCTCGCCGCCCTTGCCAACCATCAGCAGCATTTTCTGCGCTTTGGTAACAGGCAGCAGGCAATAGCCAATGTATTCTTGTAAGGCCGGAATATCTTCTTCGTACAGCAGCTCATTCAGAAATTGCAGCCAGCGTGTCGGTGCTGGTGCATCCGATACATAAGCGATAGGCAGACGGTTCATGCAGTATTCTTTTTCAGGGGTAAAGTGACCGTCTGCAAAATATGTACCGTTTCGGACATGGATGCGGTCTGTCTGAATCTCCGGTGGTTCAGATGCACAGGCCAACTTAATCGCCTGCACAATATGTTCAATCCGCCGTGCTACGCTGGTGGTAGCGTAATAGCGAATCTGCTCATAGATTTCCTTTTTCAATGGGGTTTCATCCTCGATCATGCCATCTACCGTAAATAGCCTGCCTTGAAAGCAGCGCATGGGGTGCAGACTCAAAAAATAATCGGCAAATAATGGCTCAATAATTTTCCCATTGTCACCCACCCAGTTTCGGGCGGGTGCGCTATGCTGCTGCTTCGATTTCTTTGCATCGTTCGATTGCTTTTCCAAGGACGGTCACTTCCTTTCCGTTGAGTAATTGTTGCTTTTCATTTGGACTTCCCTGCAAAAGAATATCCAGCAGATATTGCACATGGTCTGCATAGTGTAGACTTGCTATAAAGCAGAGATGCAGGGGTTCTTCTGGATTCTGTGGCGCATAAGTTATGAGCCAATCTGCCAGCAGGGCACGATAGCTGCACAAGATTTTGTAAAGTTGTTCTTTCGGGCTTAGTGGCTTTTCCACGGGTTTGTAGAGGAATCGTGGAGAATTGCCTGTTGCAGAAAGCCCAAAATCTGTAGCCAGCTTTTCAGCCGCCTGCCGCAAAGAAAGTTGAAACAGTTTTGCGGTGAGGTCGATTACATCACCATCCGCTCCACAGCCAAAACAGCGAAATCGAAAATCCACTTTCATGCTGGGATTGCGGTCTGCATGGAATGGACAGCAAATCATGCTGCTGCGGTTTGGACGAAAACCATAGGCTTCTGCGGCCTGTCGGGCGGTAATATTCAGCTTTACGATTTCAAATAAATTGTTGTTCTTGAAAGTTGGCCTCCTTTACAGTTCCATGCCATGACTGCGCTTCTTCGGTTTGGTGCATGTCTGCTCACGCTGCTTGATTTCTTCCTGTCGCCGCTGTAACTTTTGCAGAACAGACAGACGAGCATTTTCTTTGATTTGCTCGATGGCAGGCTTTTTGATTTCCGGCTTTATAAGGACAGTTGTCAATCTTGCGGTAATCCTGTTTACTGCTGCAATAATATTTTTTCGCAGCGTTGTGATTTGATATGTGGTGTAGTCCAATGTTTCCTTGCTTGCCGTTCGCCCCGGCTCTTTCAGCCAGTCCAAATATATATCGACCTGTTCTGTGCTTGCTTTCAAAGCATCGTTCACAGCGTTTTCTGAAACAACAGCCACAGCTTTGTCGTAGGCAACCGCAGAAATCTCATCCAACAAGTTCTCGGTATCTTCAATCTTCTGAGAAAGTTCACTTAACTGTTTTTCCTGCTTTTGAATTTTTTTATCGTTGCTCAGAAGTGTTAGGGACTGATAGGTTGTACGGCGAACCTGCTGATGATGTGCTTTCTCATTCTCTTGTTTCAAATTTTCAAGCTGAGCGGTCTGTTCCTGTACGGCTTTTTCCTGTTGAGCAAGTTGTTCTTTTTTCTTTGACATGATATAGTCCCGCTTTTCCAGATAAGCCTGTCCGCCGTATTCCGGCACTTCATCCAGTTCCAGACCGTGGCGTTTGGCAATCTCGAATAGCATCGTGCGGCAGGCTGCATCGAACGTGATCTTGCGGTTGTTGTAGCGTCCAAGGGGTTTGTCTAGTTTTGGCAGTTCAAAACCCAGTGCTTCCAATGCCTTTTCCTGCTGCGGAGCAATCTCTCCATACTTATTTTCACAGTCAAACACATGGCGTTCGTGGATGTGCGGCGTTCCCTCATCCAGATGTAACGCCCAATCCAGAATGTGAACGTGTTTGCCGAAACGCTCATGGAACTCGTCCATAAATTCTGTGGCGATTTGAAAAAGTTCTTTGGGCGAAGCGTGGCTCTCCAGCGTTCCAAGCTGATAAATGCTTTCTTCGGGGCAGGTTTTCTTGCTGGTAAGCAAATCTTCGGGAGAACGGTTTCGTTCCGTGTGCCGAATTTTGGCGTTGCGCTCATTCTGCTTTTCGGTGAAGTTGGTGTAATGGAGTTTGTAGTAGAGCTTTTCGACTTCTTCAAAGGTGTCGGCCAGACTTTCCTCACTCTTGGGCTGCAGAGCAGAGCGGATGCCGTTATAACAATCCCAATAAATGTTTTGCTGGACACGTTCCGGGTCGATATGCTCGCTGTTGGCAAGATCAAAACTGCGGTCATTGTGCTTTGGGTTATAAGTGCCGTGCTTTCCGGCGCGGCCATTGTGTCGGGTAAGTTTCAGCGACCATCTCTCCTTTCTGGGGTCACGCAGAGAACGCCGTGCGCGGGGTAGGGGCAACGCGGTGCAGCGAAGCTGCAAATCTGCCGCCTGCTATGCGCCAGATAATACCCAGTAGGATATGACGCAGGGCATCACATCCACTGGGCAAGGCTGCCGCCCTTGACCCGCGCAAAGAGCTGCGCTCTCTGCACTCTTGCGCCGAACAACCTGACAGACAAGACTTGTGAAGTCCTCTCTGCCAGCTTGCCCGGTTCTTCTTCGGTGTCGGTCTGCCCGCAAGCTGTTCCTGCCCGATTTCCTCCGGCGTATGGCTTCTTCTTGGTGCGCTCTTGTCGTGGCGGCACTTCTCCGAAAAAGCATATTAACTTGCAGCCGATCATGTTGTTGTCAAGGTACGATGTTGTCTTGTAAGAAGTTGTGGACTTTCCAAAATGCCAAGGGGTTCGTTTCTGAAAGTAGTCCCTACACCCTATACAAACTTAAAGGGGTATTTTTAAACGGGGTCTTATGAAAATTTGGGAAATTTTCACTTTTTCAAACAACCTCCTATACCTATAACATTCTAAAAAGGGTGTTTGGCAACCTGATTTTCAAATTTTGTTTGGAAAACTTCTTACACCAATATGAATCTATAGGGCCGTTTTGGAATACAATTTTGGACAAAAAGAAAAACGGCAAAGTTCACAATAGAACCTTACCGTTTTGGGGAATGCTGCACAGCAGCACCGTATTATTTCTTTTGGTTTATTATTTCATAACTGCGTTCAGCAATGTCTGATAGTCACTCACCACATCGTACACCACGTTTTCATCGTTCAGTGCCTTGAAATGTGCACGGGCACAATCAATTTTCGCCTGTTCTACCGGGGTGATGTGATTGAGCTTCATGGAATCCAGTGTGCCTTTGGTTTCAGCAACAAAGTAGATGTGCTTGACTGTGCCCTCATAGAACGCAATCGCCCAATCGGGATTGTATTTTCCAACAGGTGTGGAAATATAGAATCCATCTGGCAGCTTTACATAGACTGCCACATCGCGGTTCGTATCGAGGTCGGCGGCAAAGTCACGCTCATTAGTAGAATCGTAAATCAGATGGTCATACAGATGCCGCTGTACTTTCATGACGTTCATACCGAGTTTTCCCTTCAAAGTCGGCTCAGTGAAAATGTCTGTATCGTAATGCTCATCCAGAATATTGTAAGCGATATGCTGGATGATGGCTGTTGCCTTTTCGTCATTGATAAGGGCAGCTGCTTTCAGAATGAACTCTTCCGGGTTATCCTTGAACTGATCGAACACCGCTTTTTCAATGCCGACCAGAATCTGTACAATCGCCTTGCGGGTCAGCTTGGTTTCAGCCACCAGCTTGCCAATCAGGTCATACTTGACGCTCTGGCTGGCGTGAATTTTGGTCTGTGGGTCATATTTATGCTGATCCGCTTTTGCGAAAGCAGAGCCATCTAACAGAGAATCCTTGGATTTGATCTCCGTCATTTCACCGGATTCTACTTTGAAGTAAATCTTTGATACGTTCAGATTGCGGTTAAGCGAGCGAATGGACTTTTGCACCAGCTCATCCGTGTCAAAATCCACCACATAAACCGATTTCGGGCTGATTTTGTTCCAAAGGGCCTTGAACTCCGGCATAGCCAGCTTGTCCGGGTCAATTTTCAACTCCACATTGTTGGAACGTGCATTTTCAGGCAGCATGACCTTATCGCTGTAAACAGAGTCCAACAAATCAATGACTGATGCTGCACAGTCTGCAACTTCTTCTGCCACCTGCACCGCATGGTTTGCATGGTCGGCATAGTACTTATCCGTCAGCGCACCATGGCGGTCCACATAGCCATTCTGTACCAGATCAAAGTAGATGGCAGCGGCGGTGTCAGTATCCACGATCTGTTCGTTGCCGTTTGCGTCCGTAAGAACCTTGCCAACAAACAAGGTAGCATCCACCTTTCTGGGACGGTTCGCAACTGCTTCGGCCAGTTCGCTTTGCAAGCCTTTGGCGAAGCTGTCATAACTTTCGCTGGCAATGACAGTCAGAATGTTGATGTTATGCACATCGTTGCCCAGAACATTCGCATCCATACGTTCACCGTTCTGGTTGACGCACAGACGCAGGCCGCGGCCAACCTCCTGCCGTTTGCGGACTTCACTGCTGCTCTGTTTCAGGGTGCAGATCTGGAACACGTTCGGGTTATCCCATCCTTCCCGGAGGGCAGAGTGCGAGAAGATAAAGCGCACGGGGGAACGCTTGGGGTCCCGGTCAAGAAGAAGCTCCTTGTTTTTCATAATCAGGTCATAGGCACTGATGTCATTGGAGGTTTTCTCCCGCTTGTCATCGCCTGCAACCTGATTGACAAAATGGCCTTTCTTATCCACCGAAAAATAACCCGCATGGGTATCGTGCGCAGGGATTGCTTTCAGGTAGCGGATGTAGTCATCCTCGCCCAGCGAAAGCTGCATCTGGCCGACAATATCCTCGTACGCCTGCTCAAACATCTCTGCATAAATGCCGTTATAGGGCTGGCCTGCAGCATCATAGCACTTGTACTTGTCCACCTCGTCAATAAAGAACAGACTCAGCACTTTAATACCCTTGTGGAACAGCTGACGTTCCCGCTCAAGATGCGAAAGGATCGTTTCCCGAATCTGAATGCGGCGCAGCTGGTCCTCGTCCACCTTGCCGACCACATCTCCGGCAAACAATCGGACACCATTCAGAAATTCAATGTGGTTGTCCCGGCCATCAATCGCTTTCACCACATAGCCATCCTTGTATTCGTCCAGATTGCCGGAATAGTCATAGAGGTTGAATTTCAGCCCAACGGTGCGCGTTACCTTGCGCAGGCCGGATTTTCCCTTGCAGTCGAACTGGATCGTTGCCGTAGGGTCTGCCTTGGAAAGATTGATGCTTTCCAGATAGACAAACCCATCCGTAGCGGTACTGCCAGATTCCGTAATGCCCTTAACCACGATTTTCTTGACCAGACGCTTATTATAGGCTTCCATTGCATCCAGCCGGTAGACCATGTTGTAGATGCTGTCTGCACGGTGGGTAGCCGAGTAGCGCAGGGTGATCATCGGGTTGAACTCTTTCATCCGCTCTTTGGTCTGCTTGCCCTCTACCGACTGCGGCTCATCAATAATCAGGATCGGGTTCGTCTTTGCAATAATGTCAATGGGCCGACGGGAACGGAACTCGTCCAGCTTCATATAAATACGGCGGGCATCTTTGCCTTTGGCATTGAACGCCTGCGAATTGATGATCATGACATTGATGGAACTATCCGAGGCAAAGCGGTCAATTTCCGTCAACTGTGCGGAGTTGTAGATAAAGAAGCGGATCTTCTTGCCGTACTCTTCTGCAAAGTGATCCTGTGTGACCTCAAACGATTTATACACACCCTCACGGATGGCAACACTGGGCACGACCACGATAAACTTACTCCAGCCGTAATGCTTGTTCAGCTCATACATGGTCTTGATATAGGTGTAGGTTTTGCCGACACCTGTTTCCATCTCAATGGTAAGGTTATAGTGTCCCTCCAACTGCTTGGATGGCTCAATCTGGTTGGTGCGCTGGATTTTTTGCAGGTGTTCCAGAATAATACTGTCGTTCAGCTCTGGTACAATATGTTCATTGCGCCAGCCTGTGAAGCTTGTTTCCATATCAGTCTGGTAAATGCCGCTGCCGTTGTCGATGCGGTAATTTGTGGTCAGGTAGGGCTGACCCGCAAAGACGTCCACCACGGCTTTTGCGGCATCTGCCTGAAATTTCTGGTGTTTGAATTGAAGTTTCATCTGCTGCTCTCCTTCAAATCACCTTGACATCGGTATCCTGTGCATACAGCTTGAAAATTTCAAACACGTTGATCTTTTCCGGGCTGCTGGCAAAGGAAGAATCCCGGAACACTGCACGGCGCGGCTTGCGCTTGGCGATTTCCTTGATAACATTTTCCGGCACATTATTATCAAAGCAGGCAACCAGGGCATCGGGAACATTCAGCGCAGCATCACCGGGTGCGTAGGTGTGGACAGTGCAGTTGCCGATTTTCTCAGACCGATACGGCATGGACAGCGGCAGACCCCAATCCAGCAGACAGCCAAACAGCAAATCAAGGTCGGTGCGGTCCTCCTTGATGTTGCTTTCCAAATCTTCAAGGTTGGTCTGGGAGTATTCTTCGGCAGAATAGTAGACGTCCTTCATATTGGTATCGTCCAGCTTGAAAACACGGAAGCCAATGTCCAAACTATCCGCTAGTTTTTGATTTTCAGCAGTTTCATCTGCTTTGCCCAAACGAGCAGGAATCATCGGAACTTCAAAGGAAGTCTGTCCATCATCTGATGCGAATGTTTTTCTAGGTGCAATATTGATGTTTTTTGCAATGTGCTGGAAATCCTTTCCGCCTGTCTTCAATGTTTCGTAAAGTTTATCTCCTGCTCTACGGATACGCTCTTTGCCAATATCACAAATAGTCTTATAGCCTGCTTTGTAGGCTTCGCTCTTTTCATCGCAAGGCTCAGGCAACTGCACCATAATAAACTTACGGTGGCCACTGTCTTCCGCGTTTAAGCGCATAACTGCGTGAGCAGACGTAGCAGAACCAGAGAAAAAATCAAGTATAATATCTGAGGGGGCAGTTATTTGTGAGACAAAACATTTTATAAGTTCACTAGGCTTGGGAAAATTAAAGATGCGTTGTTCAAACAGCGAGTCGATTTCAACCGTTCCCGAGCGAGTAAATAAGTTTTCCCCTACAACAGAAGAAAAGCCGGGAAGATTGCCAGAAAGTTCATTTAGGTATGTTTTCTTTCTTGGACGACCAGAAGGGCTATCAGGCCATAGGATTTTATTTTCAGCAATCAACTTTGCCATAGTTTTACGGTCATACCGCCAACCCATTTTGTTGCGACCATATTTAATTCCTTTTGCATGATTTATCAAATCATAATGCAAATTTGGACGTTGTGATTCCGTTGCAATTCCTGCCATGTTTGCGCTTGCCCAAGCACCATTCGGGTCATTATCTGGGTTAGAATATCCTTCACCACTGCGCTCTTCTCCTTTAAATATTCTCACCCCAGAAAGTTTTGAATAAGCCAAAATATATTCGTGATCAACGGAAACACCATTTAAGTTTCTATTGTCCTTATTTTGACGACTTTTCCAAACAAATTGTGTTACGAAGTTCGATTCACCAAAAATTTCATCGCAAATTTTTCGCAGATTTCCAATTTCACCATCGTCCAATGAAATTAAAATCAGTCCATCATCGGTTAAAAGATTCCGTGCCAGCATCAGCCGGGAATACATCATGCTGCACCAGTCAGAGTGAAAACGTCCATTGCTGTCATTGTTCTTGAACAGCCGATTCTCGTCCTCGTCATACATCCCCATCTGACGGTTTTCTTCATCCTGCGAACGCATGAAATCGTCTGCATAGATAAAATCGTTGCCCGTATTATACGGAGGGTCAATGTAAATCATTTTGACCTTGCCCAGATAACTCTCCTGTAACAGCTTGAGCACTTCCAGATTGTCGCCCTCAATATAGAGATTCTCGGTATCATCCCAGTTCTTGCTTTCTTCCGGGCAGGGGCGCAGGGTCTTGCGGATGGGCTTGTTGGCTTCTACAATGGATGCCTTTTTGCCCACCCATGTAAATTCGTATGCTTCATCTCCGTCTCCCACGTCCGGCGAGAGCATCTGCTTCAGCAGTTCAAAGTTGATACCGTGCTTGTAAACCTTGTGGTCGGGGGTACTCTTTTCCTCATCCAGCATTTCCGTGATGCAGTTGGGGAAGAGCGCGGCAATTTTATCAATGTTCTGGGCTGTCAGGTTGGGGGTCTGCATTTTCAGCTTGTTCATTCGGATTCTCACTTTCTTCTATGGGAGGAGTTTCACCAATATTTTTCTCTAAATTATCTTGGGGCTTTGAATGTTCGTCTTGCTGAGCTTCAAGAATACGGAGGATATTTTGATATCGCTCCTTGATTTCGGGAGAACTTAACGTTTGTGCCAATTTTACGTAGGCTGGCATTTTTTGTGAGGCTTCTTCAATAGTCTTTGCCAATTCAGAATATTTGGACGATACTGCTTCTTGGGCAAGTAAAACTTGCAAATTTCGAACAGCAGGTGGAATTTCAGATTGCAACACAATATCGTGAAGGAACTTCTCGTACGAAGAATTTGGCACATTGACGGATATTGCCGTAGCCGTTTCGTGGTCTTTAAGAGCTTGGTTTAGAGTGGAGTTAAAAGACTGTGTATCATTCGCTTCTTCTTTTTCTGGGGATTTAACAAGTTTGTTTAACTCGTCATCCAACTGGTCATTTATCTTTTTGATTACACCTAGTGCTGAAGTATAAGAAGCCGCATCCATATTATGTGCGTGCATAACATCGTTTCGATAATTTTTCACCCGAATAAAGTCGCTTCGCAGAACAGAAATGGTTTCATGGCCTATCAGAGAGTCCCATAAAGTGTTTTCGGAAAGCTGATTGATGGTGTTTATAATTTCATCTCTTGTAAATTGCCATGATTTTTCATTGATGCTCTTTTTGACATCTTTTATAAATTGAGTGTCTGTGAAAAGCAGTTCAAAAATCGAGCCAAGATCCTTGCTCTCTAATTCCTTGATATTTTGAGAAGCGGTAGCATCATGTTGCAAAGC
>OGFQ01001177.1_pt1 | contig 12116 bp, 13 predicted proteins | sample 1570961 | NCBI WGS metagenome assembly OGFQ01 (sample SAMEA2582022, study PRJEB24529) | metagenome | biome: Human gut stool | place: China | collected 2011
TCGCGCAACTGGAAGCACAGGTGAGCACCGACCGATACCAACTTGTCACCGCGCAAGCCACTCTTGAAGATTACAAATTGCAACTGAAACAACTGCTCGAACTGGATGGGGAGAATGAAATGAACATCTACCTCCCTACCCTGTCCGACGAAAATGTACTGGCTCCGCTACCTACCAAAAGAGATGTGTACATCAGCGCATTGAGCCTTCGTCCGGAGATTGAAGCGAGCAAACTGAATGTAGAGGCTTCTGAACTGGGTATCAATATCGCTAAATCGAGCTATTTCCCTACCATCAGCCTTAGCGCAGGAATCGGAACCAACCATACCAGCGGTAGCGACTTCACCTTCGGAGAACAAGTGAAGAACGGATGGAACAACTCTATCGGATTGTCTGTCAGTGTGCCTATCTTCAATAACCGTCAAACGAAAAGTGCCGTACAAAAAGCTAAATTGCAGTACGAAACGAGCATGTTATCCTTGCTTGACGAACAAAAGGCACTGTACAAAACCATTGAAAGCCTTTGGTTGGATGCCAACAGCGCGCAACAGCGTTATGCTGCCGCAAACGAAAAGCTGAAAAGTACACAAATCAGCTATGAGTTGATTAGCGAACAGTTTAATTTGGGAATGAAGAATACCGTAGAACTCCTTACTGAAAAGAATAATTTGCTGCAAGCACAGCAGGAACAGCTTCAAGCTAAATATATGGCTATACTGAATACGCAGTTGCTGAAATTCTATCAGGGAGATCAATTAGCTTTATAAAGAGTATAAAATCAGCATTATAAATAAGTAAAAGCATAATAAACGAATGAAAACGAAAAAGATTATTCTAATCGCCGTAGCAGTCGTTGTAGTAGTGGGTGCAGGAATCTGGTTCTTTGCAGGTTCCCCGGCCAAACACAAAGTGACGTACGCCACCGCTACTGTCAGTAAAGGCGATATTTCAAATTCGGTGACTGCTACCGGAACGATCGAACCGGTGACGGAAGTAGAAGTCGGTACGCAGGTGTCCGGTATCATCGACAAAATTTACGTTGACTACAACTCGGAAGTAACCAAAGGACAGCTGATAGCTGAAATGGACCGCATCACATTGCAAAGTGAACTGGCCTCACAGCAGGCAACTTACGATGGTGCGAAAGCCGAATATGAATATCAGAAGAAAAATTATGAACGCAGCAAAGGCTTGCACGAAAAGTCATTGATTAGTGATACGGACTTCGAACAGGCGCTCTACAATTATCAGAAAGCGAAAAGCAGCTATGACAGCAGCAAGGCATCGCTCGCGAAAGCGGAACGTAACCTGTCTTACGCTACCATTACTTCACCGATTGACGGAGTTGTTATCAGCCGTGATGTAGAAGCAGGACAAACCGTTGCTTCCGGATTCGAAACTCCGACCCTGTTCACCATTGCTGCCGACCTGACACAGATGCAGGTAGTAGCCGATGTGGATGAAGCAGATATAGGCGGTGTAGTGGAAGGTCAGCGTGCCAGCTTCACGGTAGATGCTTATCCGAATGATGTATTCGAAGGTGTGGTTACACAGATTCGTTTGGGCGACGCAAGCAGTACGAGCAGCACGAGCAGCACTACCACCGTAGTTACCTACGAGGTAGTCATCTCTGCCCCCAACCCCGACTTGAAACTAAAACCGCGTTTGACGGCTAATGTAACGATCTATATTCTTGATAAAAAAGATGTACTGTCTGTTCCGAACAAAGCCTTGCGATTCACACCGGAAAAACCGTTAATCGGCAATAATGATATAGTGAAAGATTGCGAAGGCGAACACAAACTTTGGACTCGCGAAGGAACTACATTCACCGCTCATCCGGTAGAAGTGGGAATCAGCAACGGCATATCCACCGAAATTATCAGTGGTATTCCTGAAGGGACAAAGGTGGTAACAGAAGCTACTATAGGTGTAATGCCCGGTGAAAACATGGGACCTGAAGGAAATATGGAAAATGGCGGAGAAAGAAGTCCGTTCATGCCGGGCCCTCCGGGAAGTAAGAAGAAAAAATAATTATTCAATGTGCCAATAACGAATTGGCGCATTAGCACATTATTTACGATGAAAAAAGTAATTGAAATACAAAATATCAAACGTAACTTTCAGGTAGGCGACGAGACCGTTCACGCATTGCGGGGCGTTTCGTTCAATATCAATGAAGGGGAGTTTGTCACCATCATGGGTACTTCCGGTTCGGGAAAATCCACGCTGCTTAATATATTAGGCTGCCTGGACACCCCGACAAGCGGAGAGTATCTGCTCGACGATATTCCCGTACGTACGATGAGCAAGCCTCAACGTGCGGTACTAAGAAACCGGAAGATTGGATTCGTGTTCCAAAGCTACAACCTGTTGCCTAAAACAACGGCTGTGGAAAATGTGGAACTACCGCTGATGTATAACTCTGCCGTCAGTGCTTCCGAACGTCGTCGTCGCGCTATCGAGTCTTTACAGGCCGTAGGATTGGGGGATCGTTTGGAACACAAATCCAACCAGATGTCCGGCGGACAGATGCAACGGGTAGCCATTGCACGTGCGTTGGTCAACAACCCGGCAGTGATTCTTGCCGACGAAGCGACCGGAAACCTCGATAGCCGTACCTCTTTTGAGATACTCGTACTGTTTCAGAAACTTCATGCAGAGGGACGTACGATTATCTTTGTGACACATAATCCCGAACTTTCGCAATATAGCAGCCGGAATATCCGTCTGCGTGACGGGCAGGTTATTGAGGATACTGCCAATCCGAAAATTCTGTCTGCCGCCGAAGCACTGGCGGCATTGCCAAAGAACGACGAGGATTAATTAATGTGATAAGGAGTAATGAAGTTATAAGAAGCAATTCATGTGATAAGGAACAATGAAGTTATAAGATGATATGCTTAGAGCATCACGCCAACATTTTACAGTCTCATAACTTTATAACCTTATAATAGCCTTATACCTTCAGAACCCCATTAATAACTCCATAACTTTATAAACATGAATGGAACTAATTTATTTAAGATAGCTCTCCGGGCATTGGCGAACAATAAGCTGCGTGCTTTTCTAACCATGCTCGGTATCATTATCGGTGTTGCTTCCGTCATCACGATGCTGGCTATCGGACAAGGTTCGAAGAAAAGCATCCAGCAGCAGATTTCCGAGATGGGATCGAACATGATTATGATTCATCCGGGAGCCGATATGCGTGGAGGTGTCCGGCAGGACCCGTCTGCGATGCAGACTTTGAAACTTGCCGACTACGAGGCCTTGCGCGATGAGACAAGTTTCCTGTCTGCCATCAGTCCCAATGTTTCGTCATCGGGACAGCTTATTGCCGGTAACAACAACTATCCGGCTTCGGTAAACGGTGTCGGAACAGAATATCTCGATATTCGCCAACTGACTGTTGAGAATGGAGAGATGTTCACAGAAGCCGACATACAGAGTTCAGCCAAAGTGTGCGTGATCGGAAAGACCATAGTAGACAATCTTTTTCCGGACGGAAGTGATCCGGTAGGTAAGATTATCCGTTTCAGCAAGATACCTTTCCGTGTGGTAGGTGTGCTCAAAGCAAAAGGGTACAACTCTATGGGACAAGACCAGGATGCCGTAGTGCTTGCACCATATACCACCGTAATGAAACGTCTGCTTGCCGTTACGTATTTGCAGGGAGTATTTGCCTCTGCCCTCACCGAGGATATGACGGACTATGCAACTGACGAAATCAGTACAATCCTCCGCCGCAACCATAAACTGAAGGCTTCGGATGATGATGACTTCACCATCCGTACCCAACAGGAATTGAGTACAATGCTCAACTCAACCACCGATTTGATGACAACCCTGCTGGCTTGTATCGCAGGTATTTCATTGGTAGTAGGTGGTATCGGGATTATGAATATCATGTATGTATCCGTTACGGAGCGTACCCGTGAAATCGGTCTGCGTATGTCTGTCGGCGCACGCGGGGTCGACATTCTAAGTCAATTCCTCATCGAAGCCATCATGATTAGTATCACGGGAGGTATCATCGGAGTGATTATCGGCTGCGGAGCCAGCTGGATTGTCAAGAGCGTAGCGCATTGGCCTATCTATATCCAGCCGTGGAGCGTATTCCTCTCCTTCGCAGTATGTACAGTTACAGGAGTCTTCTTCGGATGGTATCCGGCTAAGAAAGCAGCAGATTTAGATCCGATAGAAGCCATCAGATACGAATAAAATGGATAATTACCAATAAAAGAATTATCTTTGTCTTTATGAAACAAACCTTTACATCCGCACGTCGTCCCCTAGAAGTACTGATACATATTATCAGCTGGGGGATTATGTTCGGTTTCCCGTTCTTCTTCGTCGAACGTGGGAACGGGAACATTAATTGGATGGCTTATACACGCCACCTTGCCGTACCACTCTCTTTCATGATTGTGTTCTACGTGAATTATTTCATTCTTGTGCCGCGCTATCTTTTCCAGAGTCAGGCCAAAAGATATGTGGTCTACAATATTATCTTTTTATGTGCCATCGGTGTGTTGCTTCATCTCTGGCAAAGTCTGACGTTCGATCCGTCATTCGCTCCCAAATCAAAAAGACCAGGGATGCCTCCGGGATGGTTGTTTTTCCTTAGGGATATGTTGAGTCTCGTATTCACTATCGGACTAAGTGCCGCTATCCGCATGAGTGCCCGATGGACACAGAATGAAGCTGCCCGAAAAGAGGCGGAACGGAACCGTGCGGAAGCAGAACTGAAGAACCTGCGGAACCAACTGAACCCTCACTTTCTGCTGAATACGCTGAATAATATCTATGCACTGATTGCATTTGATTCGGACAAGGCGCAACAGGCAGTTCAGGAGTTGAGCAAACTGCTTCGCTATGTGTTATATGATAACCAGCAGACATACGTTCCTCTCTGTAAGGAGGTCGATTTTATCCGCAATTACATCGAACTGATGCGCATCCGTCTGTCCGCCAACGTGCAGATGATTACTAAATTCGATATTCAGCCCGACAGTCAGACGCTCATTGCCCCGCTTATCTTTATCTCTTTGATAGAGAACGCTTTCAAACATGGCATCTCTCCTACTGAATCGAGTTTCATCAGTATTCATATTTTGGAGAATGACAACGAAGTGGTGTGTGAAATCCGCAATAGTAATCATCCTAAGACAGTGGAGGATAAGAGTGGATCGGGCGTGGGATTGGAACAAGTCAGCCGTCGGTTGGAGATACTTTATCCCGGAGCTTATACGTGGTTGAAAGGCGTCTCAAAAGACGAAAAGGTATACGAATCGAGATTGAGTATCAAGATTAGAGAGTAGAAAGAAAAACGTTCAGTATAAAACGTTAAGTACCAATGTTTAGTATAAAGCGTCAAGTACAAGATTTTGGATATAAAACTTTAGATATAAAATAGTATGATGTTACGTTGCGCAATCGTTGACGATGAGCCTTTAGCTCTTAGCTTGTTAGAGAGCTATGTGAATAAGACTCCGTTCCTGCAACTTGCAGGAAAGTATTCCAGTGCGGTTCAGGCGATGAAAGAATTGCCGGGCGAAGAGGTCGACCTCCTGTTTCTGGACATTCAGATGCCGGAACTTAACGGTCTGGAGTTCTCGAAGATGGTAGATCCGCATACGCGCATTGTATTTACCACTGCTTTCGGACAGTATGCCATCGACGGTTATCGTGTCAACGCACTCGATTACCTGCTGAAACCAATCTCATACGTTGATTTCCTGCAAGCTGCCAACAAAGCTCTCCAATGGTTCGAACTCGTGCAGAAACCGGAAGAGATAGACAGTATCTTTGTGAAAAGTGACTACAAACTAGTACAAGTGGACTTGAAGAAAATCATGTATATCGAAGGACTGAAAGATTACATCAAAATATATACGGAAGACGCTCCCAAACCTATCCTGTCACTGATGAGTATGAAAGCCATGGAAGAACTCTTGCCATCCAGTCGTTTCATACGTGTGCACCGCTCCTTCATCGTACAGAAAGATAAAATACGTGTGATTGACCGCGGACGTATCGTGTTTGACAAGACATATATTCCTATCAGCGATAGTTACAAGCAAGTTTTTCAGACTTTTCTTGACGAAAGGAGCTGATTATTCATTATTTTATCGGTAAAAAAGTGATTTTTGTCGATTATAGTTTGCCAAAATCCGTTTTATATCTACCTTTGCAAAGAACAGAAAGGGATTGTGAAATTCCAAGAATAGAATAGTTTAGTTAAGTCTAGTTTAGTTTTTGTGTTAATGGCTTCCTCGTCGGCGGACGAATAAGGAAGCCATTTTTATATACTATAAATCAGCTATTTACATATCGTTTCCGAACTTTTTTCATCTTCATTAGTACCTATAATTGAGAGTTAAAACGTCACTTTTGACGCTATTTTCTTGTCCGATTCTTGTCCAAAACACAGTTTTTGTTGCTGTTTTCTTGTCCGGGAATTGGCGATTATTCTTAAAATAATGATTATGGCAACTTTCTCAATAGTTATTCTGCCTGCAAAAAAAATGGCAAATGACAAACACAAGGTTAGGATTATGGTTTCCCACAACTCACAAACCAGATATATAGTAACAGATATTATACTAGACTCTATTTCTGAATTAAAAAACGGGAAAGTAGTAAAACGTCCCGATAAAGATTTCTTGAACCTACAAATCAAGAAACTATACGATATCTATTTCGATAGATATATGAAATTAGAATATGCTGACGCTCTTACATGCTCCCAATTGGTCAAAATGATAACCAACCCGTTAAATGGTGAGAAACATCGCAAATTTGAGGACATTGTAGATGAATACCTTTCTCAAATTGATGATGAAGAACGCGCCTCAACATACAAACTTTATAAGTTGGCAACAAACAAGTTTCTGCAATTCGTTGGTACCGGTTCTCTAATGGAACACATTACACCTATCAGAATAAACCAATATATATCATGGTTGACGAAAGCAAAGCTTTCAAGCACAACAATCAATATCTACATCACTCTATTGAAAGTCGTCATCAACTATGCAACAAAAATGAAATACGTAAGCTATGAGGTAGATCCTTTCATTACTGCCAAAATTCCATCAGCGAAAAAGAGGGAAACACAGATTACAGTTGAAGAGCTGAAAATAATCAGAGATGCAAATTTAGAGCATTACAATCTCAATGTGACACGGGATATCTTCATGCTTACTTATTATCTTGCCGGCATGAACCTAGTAGATATACTTGCATACGATTTCCGGACGGATGAAATAAACTACGTCCGAAAAAAAACAAAAAACACAAAGGACGGTGATTGCCTGATTTCCTTCTCAATACCTGAAGAAGCAAAACCCATTATTAAAAAGTACATGAAAAAGAGCACAGGAAAGATAATATTCGGAAAATATAAGAATTATGTCTCCTGCTACAATTTACTGGCTAGGAAGATAAATAAACTGGGTAAAGTAGCAGGAATCAAACATAATTTCACCTTATATTCCGCTCGTAAATCATTCGTTCAGCATGGATACGATCTAGGAATACCTCTTAGCACATTGGAATACTGTATCGGTCAATCAATGAAAGAAGATAGACCAATCTTCAATTATGTCACAATAATGAGGAAGCACGCAGATAAAGCAATTAGAGAAATACTTGATAGTCTGAAATAATTCGTATCTTTGCAGCATCAAGATAATACGGACATAATTCGAATTATTTTGGTTTGACTTTGGTGAGGGGGTGGTTCCCCTCACTTTTTTTATACCCCTATCGAACTTATCCTTTTCCATATTAGTACTATATTATGTAACCCTTCTTGAGAGTTTGTTGATTCATGTGCTGTTGACAAGAAGGAACACAAAAGAAGAGGTGCATAGCCTCTTCTTTCTTGCATATACCATACTTCCACTTATTAAACCCATATTTCCATTTTCAATAATAGATTATTCGTTTTCATTATCTTCGTTTCAGAATCACCTACTAAACAACTTTGAGCAAATCCCTATTGTTTTTTGTTATTAGGGGAAATACAATCAATTATGAAGAAGCAAATAAAAATACATAAGATAGATACATCAAGTAGTTTGCCTTTAAAGTTTGCAGACGAAGGTATAAAAGCCGGATTCCCCTCTCCTGCTCAAGATTATTTGGAACAGGCTATTGATTTGAATAAGGAACTTATTCGGCATCCTGCAAGTACTTTTTACGGTCGCGTAGTCGGAGATTCAATGCGTGATGAAGGAATAGAAGAAGGCGATATACTCGTAATAGACAAATCGCTTGAATTACTGGATGATGATCTTGCCGTATGCTTTATCGATGGTGAGTTTACCGTAAAGCGTGTAAGACTAGAACCCGATGCAGCATGGTTAGTACCGTCAAACAGTAATTATCCACCCATCAAAGTGACGAAAGATAATGAGTTTATGGTTTGGGGGATAGTAACCTATACAATAAAAAAGAATCGGAGGAAAAGATAATGTTCGGATTGATGGACTGCAATAATTTCTATGCTTCCTGTGAACGGGTATTCAATCCAGCGCTTAACGGGAAGCCTGTCGTTGTACTTAGTAATAACGACGGGTGCGTTATTGCACGATCCAATGAAGCTAAAGCACTAGGTATCAAAATGGGAGTACCTGCTTATCAGATTAAGGATTTGGTGAGTAGTCACGGAGTTGCTGTATTCAGCAGCAATTATACGCTGTATGGAGATATGTCCGGACGCGTAATGTCTATTTTGGCAGGATTAGCACCCGAACTGGAAGTTTATTCTATCGACGAAGCATTTATCAACCTTGATGGCATTCAGGATATTCAATCACTTGGAACAGGAATAGTAAACCAGGTAACACGTGGTACCGGTATTCCTGTTAGTTTAGGTATTGCACCTACCAAGACACTTGCAAAGGTAGCTAATAAGTTTGCAAAGAAGTATCCAGCTTACAACCGTCTTTGTATCATTGACACCGAAGAGAAACGAATCAAAGCACTACAACTGACAGATATTAGTGACGTATGGGGAATCGGACGTAGACAAGCAGCAAAGCTCGAAAAGCAAGGAGTGAAAACAGCATACGACTTTACGCAGCTTTCCGGTGCATGGGTACGCAAGAATATGACGGTTGTAGGAGAACGTACATGGAAAGAGCTTCGCGGTATATCATGTATTGATATGGAATCAGCTCCACCGGCCAAAAAGCAAATTTGCACTTCACGAAGTTTTGGCAAGATGCTCACTGATATAGACACAATGGCTGAAGCAATAGCAACACACGCTTCCACTTGTGCAAAAAAGCTCCGGAAACAAAAATCTTATGCAATATCCCTGATGGTGTTTATTCATACGAATAACTTTCGGGAAGATCTTCCTCAATATTGGAAAAATACCGTTCTACATCTTCCGGTACCAACAAATGACACTCAAGAGATAGTACATTATGCACTAGCCGGACTGAAAACAATATTCATGAATGGGTATCAGTATAAGAAAGCCGGGGTTATCATCACCGAAATAACTGAAGGTGCCCAGCTTGGACTTTTTGATTCAGTGGATCGTGAAAAGCGGGAAAGACTTCAACAGGCAATAGACAAGATTAACGGAGAATATAACCAGCTCGTTAAATTGGCTATTCAAGGAACAGGGAGAGACTGGAAACTTAAACAAGAACAACTCTCCGGGCGTTATACTACTGATATGAATCAGATTATAAACATTAATTGTAAATAGTATGTGTTTCCATAATTCCATGTCAGCGAAAGCAATAAAACTTGCCGCCCGATACGGTCGTAAATCGGATATTGTTGAAATATACCAAGATATGCTAAACGAGCAGTATCACGTGAATGCATTCAACTTTCCGAAATATCCTATTATCACAACCGAGGATGAGATACAAGTGTTCAACTGGGGATTAATACCATTCTGGGTAAGAACCGAAGAAGATGCGCAGGAAATCCGAAAAATGACTCTCAATGCACGTTCGGATACTATTTTTGAGAAGCCTTCTTTCCAGGAACCAATTATGAAGAAGCGATGTATTGTGCCGTCAACCGGGTATTTTGAATGGAGGCATGAGGGAGCAAAGAAGATTCCCTATTACATATATCTGAAAGATGAACCTATCTTTTCGATGGCAGGTATTTACGATCGTTGGCTAGACAAAGAGACAGGAGAAGAATATGATACTTTCTCTATTATAACTACTGATACTAACCCTTTGACTGATTATATCCATAATTCAAAACATCGGATGCCGGCTATCCTATCTAAAGAGGACGAAGAAAAATGGCTGGATTCTGACTTACAGAAAGCGGATGTTACTTCTTTACTTAAACCGTTTGATGCTAATAAAATGGACGCTTATATAATAGAGAGCGATTTTATTAAGAAGATTTCAACTGACCCAACCATTTTACGAAGAGCATAAAGAGGATGCCGAATAAGTTACCTCTTTTCTCGATCATACTTACTTTTCTCTTCTAAATTTTGTTGAGCCTGCTGTACTTTGCGCAACGCATCGAATGCCGGTTTAGATTTCATCCGATCAATCGAAAGGCGAAGGTGGCAAGACGGGCACTCTAGCGCGTTTAAAGTGAGCAGTTCAAAAATAGAAGTCTCAATGAATTTACCGCATTGCGGGCATTTCATCCCGGATTTCTGTCCGCTGGCGTTTTTTTCTACATTACTCATTATCTATTCTTTTTTTGATTCTATTTTCGTTCTAAATTCCTGCAGTTGGTTGATAGTAGGATAGAATGTAGGATTCTCCCAGTTTCTTGAAATCATTTGTATCATTGATGACAGAAAAGAAGCACAGTCTAGTACTGTAGTTGCTTTATTGATTTGAAATTTGCCATCAGGATATGATTTATTACTAAGCGTTTCTTTCGCCCATGCTAGCAACTCCTGCACGGAATCGTGGTCGTATTTATTTTCTTCTGCCATATCGTTTTTATTTTAGGCAAAAGTAGAGAAAGTTATTCAAATAAAAAAGCCCCGACTATTCAGTCAGGGCAAAATTCCGCCGTCGCGGATTTGGAATTATGGGATTCCACGACAAAGGTACTACTTATTCCTTACCTTATGTACTATCAACACAATTATTATTAAAACTATGATACCTACGTAAACCTTATCTTTATGCAAGTCCCACCAAGATAATTCGATGACTTTTTCTTTCTGATTCATTAAGGCATTCATTTTGTTACTTATCGTATCCAATCGATTAGAAAATTGCTGCAAAGTAATAGATAATGTTTCATAGACTTCGGTCCGTTCTTGCTCCTGTTTGGAAGCGGTGGTAGTACTTTCTTTGACCGGGTATTGTTTTCCGGTTGAATCCGGAAGCGATAAGTAAACTGTTTTATTCTCAATTTTCAGATCACTCAACTTGTCAGTAGTAATCTTCGTTTGCTTACTTACATCAGTCCTCAATGACTCAATTATACTTTGAATACGACTCAATTCACCGGAATAGTCTACTTGCTTTTGAGTTTCCATATTCCGGGAAGTCTTGCAGGAAGTAAACCATATTCCCGACATCAGGAATATGGTTATATAAATTAGTATTTTCATACTTTCAAATATTTACAAATACCTTTCACATGAAGAGAGACTATTGTCCGTTTACCTTCTTCTGACAATAGGAAATCCACATCTTCTTTGTTATCCTGAAATAGATTCTCTGTCAGAACAGCCGGACACTTCGTATGCTTCAAGATATAAAAACCACTCTCCTTATCTGGATCACCGTCTGCCATATCCTTCCGTATCTTCATTCCAGGCAAGCATTCTTCAGCAGCCCCATACAGATAGTCAGCCAGCTTATCGGCTTTAGTCTGCCCCACACTAGTCCATGCTTCCCAACCACGTGCCTGCATCCAATTTGAACCATTACCGGCTGCGTTGCAATGGATAGAAACGAGAATTGCTTCAGAAGCCTTATACTCGTTCGCTCTCCGGCAACGTTCTGCCAATGGCACATCCACTTCTTCTTTCACAATACATTCAGCATCTACCCCCAGTTTGCGAAGCTCAAATACTACACGCCCAGCTATTTCACGGGTATAGGCGTATTCTTTTAACCTACCATCCGGAGAACACTTACCCG
>OGFQ01001191.1_pt1 | contig 11975 bp, 8 predicted proteins | sample 1570961 | NCBI WGS metagenome assembly OGFQ01 (sample SAMEA2582022, study PRJEB24529) | metagenome | biome: Human gut stool | place: China | collected 2011
CCACATGAAATAACGCCAGTACATGTAGTTCAACTGGTAGATAAAGAAGAACTTGATGTTATCCCATTGTGTCGGAATCTTCACCATAATCATCTCTCCACACTGGTCGTAGGGAACCTGACGTCCTTCTACTCCTCCCAGCCAGTCTTCATAGGCTTGTGCATGTGCATCGCTGTACATACGTGGGAACAACATGTTTTGAGCGTATTTATACTCTGTTTTATGACGTACAATTTCGTAGCTGTCTTTTTCATCCGGACGTTCCTTTTCTTTCCGCTGGTATACCGGAGCCCCTTCTTCCACGTCGTACACGCATCCTCCTTCAGTAGGTTTCAATGCCGGTTTGGAAGCATAAGTCTGTCCGTAGAATAACGGGCGGGTACCGTATTGTTCACGTCCCAGGTATTCTCCCAAAGTAAAGATGTCTTCCGGAGAGTTCTGGTCCATTGGCGTATTGGCCGAAGAACGGATGACAATGACTGCATACGAAGAATAACCTACCACAATCATCATCATGGCCAGCAGACTGGTATTCAGCGTGCGTGCGCTGACACGGTATTTTTCACCGATATTGGCAAAGAGGTAAATTGCTAAAATAGCCAGTACGATGATACCGATGAAGACACTGCTCCAGCCGTGTCCGTAGAACGGAATACCCAGCAAACCGACAGTGGTCAGGAAAGAGATATTCATCCGCTTGCGGCTTTTCACGGTGTAGCTTTCGTACACACCCCAGATGATGCTTGCAGCCAGAATAATCATGTAAATGATGACACCCGTATTAAATGGCAGGCCGAAGTCGTTGACAAACAACAGCTCAAACCATCCGCCTACCTTCACGATACCCGGCACGATGCCATACAATACGACAGCTACCAGAATCATGGAACCAGCCAAGGCTATCAGACTGCCTTTCAGGTTGGCGTTGGGGTTTTTCTTGTAATAATATACCAGTACGATGGCCGGAATACAAAGTAGGTTCAGCAAGTGTACACCGATAGACAATCCTGTGAGGTAAGCAATCAGAATCAGCCAACGGTCGCTGTGAGGCTCGTTAGCCCGGTTTTCCCACTTCAGAATCAGCCAGAAAACAACGGCAGTGAAAAGGCTGGAATACGCATATACTTCACCTTCTACCGCACTGAACCAGAATGTATCACTCCATGTATAAGCCAGTGCCCCTACCAGACCAGCTCCCATGATGGTAATCAGCTTGCCCGTAGTCATCTCTTTGTCATCGGGGCAAATCAGTTTCTTGGTCAGGTGGGTAATACTCCAGAATAGGAACAGGATACATGCCGCACTCATCAGGGCACTCATTATGTTCACCATTTTAGCCACTTGAGTCGCATCGCTGGCAAATTGGCTGAACAGGTTGGCTGTCAGCATGAAGAAAGGTGCGCCAGGAGGATGTCCTACCTCCAGTTTGTATCCGGTAGTAATGAATTCCGGACAGTCCCAGAAGCTGGCCGTCGGTTCAATGGTCATGCAGTAAGTAAATGCAGCCACCGCAAAAGTAAGCCAGCCTACCAGATTGTTAATCTTGTTGTACTGTTTCATGAATTATTTTTAGTTTCTCGTTAAAATTCAATGCGGCAAAGATAGCAAACATTTGCTAATCAAGTCCCAAAAGTAAATGATAATGTTGCAAAAGGCGTTAAAAGCAGCCTTCTACTCTTCGTGATGATGGCATTTTAATATTCGATGAGGCAGGTTGCCGTGTCCTAACAGTTCGATAGGACATTCAAAATGTGCCTCCAGCCATTCGGCGGAAACTTCCGTATCCGGATGGTAATCCAGCGTGCCGTTTACACAGGCAATGCTTTTTACGTTTTGCAGGATGGTGCCGATATCGTGACTCACTAGCACGATGGCGCATTCCTTGTTGATTTCTTCCAACAGAGCATAAAGACGAGCCTCAAAACGCTTGTCAATGTATGTGTTGGGTTCATCCAGAATGACGACTTCTGGATTGGAGACGAGTGCGCGCCCCAATAAAGCCCTTTGCAGCTGTCCGCCACTTAATTGTCCGATGGCTCTTTGTTCCAAGCCTTCCAGTCCCATGCGGGCAATGGTTTCACGTACCTTGTCATGCTGTGCCTTGGAGAATGAGCGGAACAATGATTTTTGTTTATTTAATCCGGAAAGAACCACTTCGTACACCGAGATGGGAAATTTCTTGTCTATAGTGTTGTATTGGGGCAAATACCCCATTGTAATCTCATTCACCTCCTTTCCCTGATGAAAAAACTGAATTGTTCCAGCCGAAGGCTTTAGTAAGCCTAAAATAATTTTCATCAAGGTGGTTTTTCCTCCTCCGTTCGGGCCGATTACTCCAAGAAAATCCTTTTCTGCAATTTCCAGGTTGATATGTTCCAGCACTTTTTTCTGGTCGTATGCAGCGGCAATCTCAGTCAGTCTGATAAGAGGTTGGTTCATGAGGATAATTTTTAGTTATTGTTTTTTGCTTAATGATTTGGCTATGTGAATCATTTCTTTGTTCCAGTCATAGCTTAACGGGTTGATAGGGACGATTTTTAGTCCCAGTTCCTGCGCGATTACTTCCGCGTTACGCTGGTCGAATTCCTGTTGCACGAATACGACTCTTACCTGTTTCTGTTTGCAGGTTTTCATCAGTTCCTGCAGATGGCTTGGTGAAGGTTCCTTTCCTCCTTCCTCGATGCTGATTTGCTGCAGGCTGTAATCTCTGGCAAAGTAACTTAATGCCGGATGGTAAATCAGGAAACAATAGTCAGCATTCGTCAAATAGCTCTGCATCTCACGTTCAGTACGGTTGATGACCTGTTGCAGGCTGTCCAATCGTGTCTGATAGTAAGTTTGATTGTCCGGGTCTATTTCGGACAATGCCTTGCAGATGTTAGAAGAAATGATACGTGCATTCGAAACTGAATTCCATATATGAGGTTCTACTCCGTCTATATTTCCATGCGTATGGGCATGCGGATGTATTTCATGAATGAGATCGACTCCTTGCGACATGTCATAAAAAGGCAGTTTGGGTGTGTTGGCTTGCAATCTTTCTGCCCATGCCTGTTCAAACCCGATATGGCCGATGCGCAGATAGGCTTTGCTTCGTGCCAGTTCGACGAGTTGCTGGGGCGTAGGGTCGTATATTTCCGGATTAGCTCCTTTGGGAACGATACTGACCACCTGGAATTTGTCTCCAGCAATGGCTTCTGTGAAATATCGTAACGGTTCAATGGTTACTGTCAGAGTAGGGGCGTCTTCTTTTCCTTGCTTTCCCGTACAAGATACGGTGAGCAGCAGGATACTTATCAAAATAAAAAAATATTTTTTCATTTGTTTGTGTCGTATTGAAAGTGTGATACAAATATAGTAGTTTCTTTTGGTAGGGGGAGACTCCTTTGTTTATTTTTAGGTTCTTTCTTTGGTTGCCCGAAGAATTTCTCTTTTACCTCCTGGAGGGCCAGGGAGTCGCTCCACGGTGAAACCAGCCGCCTGCAACATTCTCCTTACCACTCCTTTTGCGCAGTAAGTAGTCAGGATTCCACCGGGATTCATCTGGCGGTACAAGTTGTCAAAAAGTGGCTGACTCCACATCTCAGGCTGCTTTTCGGGAGCAAAGGCATCAAAGTAGACCACATCATAACATTCACTGAATGAGAAGTGAGTGAAATCACCTTCTATCTTGTGAAGCGTGAAATAAGGTGAGATTTTTACTTCCTGGTTCCAGGGAGCAGTGTGCAGTGCATAGAATTTCTCACACTCTTCCGGAGCGATTGTTTCCGGATAGGCAAGTTCGCGTACAATATCTTCCGAAAGCGGGAATCGTTCAATGCTGGTAAAGTGAATGGCTCTTTGGCTTTTTTCTGCTTCCAACAAGGTCAGAAAGGCATTCAGTCCTGTACCGAAACCGATTTCAAGTACACGAGGATTTGCCGCCTGAGCGTGATTCAATCCCATTTGAATAAAAATATGTGCAGACTCGGTTAATGCGCCTTTCACGGAATGATAATGTTCATTCAATTCAGGAACGTATAATGTATTGCTTCCGTCGGCAGTGGGTTCGAGTGTAATCATTTTTATATTAACAGTCTTTTGTTAAACAAATCTGGCTATTCTTTTGTGGAACTATTTGTTGGGTTTTAAAAAGCTTTCCGGAAATTTCACCTCTTGTTCTGTATGATTCTTAGTACGAATCCAAGTACAGAATCCTTTTTCGCCTTCGGTCAGTTCGATAATACGAGCTCCGTTGGACAAGTTGTTATAAACCGTATTTCCACCGGTGTAGCGCCCGTATACTAAAAGAATGCCTTGCCACATTACCGCATAATCATTGTCGTGATCATGTCCTACAAACACTCCTTCAATGTCACCCATTTCTTTCATTGCGGTGAAAAGACCTGAATTTAAGACAGGGGCACATGCTTTTTCTTTCCGGGTGCCGAGCAATGCTGCATTTTCATCGGCTGCAGCCTGATTGTATTCAGGAAGAGGAATGTGGAAGAAAGCCAGCGAAGGAAGGGGAGTTCCACCGTTTGTCTGTGTATATTTTGTACTGTTCTCACGGTACCATTGAATTTGGTTGAAATCGATATAATCATATCCTCTCACGCCCTTTATCTGTGAATAAGAATGGGAATCAAATACATAAAGGATTTCAGCATCCTTCTGTCCATCGGATGATTTGATCGGCAGAATAAAGTTGGTGGTACCTGAAATACCCTTTGTGGTGGAAGTCAGGCTATAGGGAATACGTTGAATGATTTTCAATAGCTCTTCACGGGAAAGTCCTTGTTCGTCATCATGATTTCCGAAAGTTACAGCAAAAGGGATTTTTCGTTTAGATACCTGTTCCAATACGGTGCGCATTCCTTCTTCTGCGGGTTTGCCGTAGATAATATCTCCAGTAAACATTACCAAGTTTGGATTTTCAGCATTCAGCACTTCATTGATGCGTTCAATGGCTACTTCTGCGCGCGAATCATTAAAAATATAGTGTACGTCAGTAAACTGAACGATTTTAAATTTTCCGTTGGCATTAAATCTTAAGTCTTGTGCATAAGCCAATGTGGCTATACATAACAAGTAATAGATGCAAAGAAGTTTTTTCATGTTCCTATTAATTTTTTCGAAGACGATTTTCGGTCGTTTTCGCAAAGATAGTCATATCTTTTGAGCATGAAAAATTTGCATTGGTTTTCTATCCGATGAATCGGAATACTCCCAAGGCTGTGGTTACGATGATGGCATAGCGTGCCAGTTTGCCAATAGTCATAGCAATAGTGGTAATCCATACATTGCCTCTCATAAATCCCAGTGCAATAAGTAAGGCGTCTCCAATGACGGGAAGAAAAGAGAAGAAGGCCATCCACGACCCTCTTCCGTGAATAAACCGGATGGCCTTGTCCATTTGTTTTTTGTCTACTTTGAAGTATTTTTCAATCCATTCAGTTTTGCCAATTCGCCCTATCCAATAGCAGGTAAAACCTCCGAGTGCATTTCCTGCAGTTGTGAAAAGTGTGGACCATACAGGGTCCAATCCTAATCCGATGCAGGCTAGTAGCACAACTTCCGAACTGAACGGTAGGATGGTACCGGCCAGGAATGCAGAGAGAAACATTCCCCAGTATCCCCAGTCTATTAGAAATTGAATAAATGCATCCATAAATTCATGATACATACGCAGGTCCAGATTCCAAGGGATACCCAAAGAAAGATACGGGTAAACCGGTTGAAGGTCAGTGCCAGTAAGTGACCACCCATGACGGAACCTACGACTAATGTCATAAGAAAATAAGTATTGAAGTGTGAAGGCAGAAGCAGCATACAGGCCAATGTGCCGATTCCTGTAATTATCAGGACACGGAGCATGATGCGTGTTTGTACCTTGTCCTGGTAGCTATGCAGAATACATTCTACACTGCAGATGGCTATAAATAAGATTGCAATACCTCCCGAAACCAATTGTGACAAAGAGAGAATAGCGTAGTCTATTGGAGGGAAGTGGGCAAGTGCTTTGAAAGGTAGCCAGGTCGCTTCCATGTTTCCAGCATAAAGATGATAGGCCAATGCAATCCAATAAGGAACGAGGAGGCCGATGAGACCTGCAAAGAATGTGCGGAGGGTAAAAGCCCTCAAACCAATCATGTAGAAATAAATCAGCGGCACAAAGTAGAGTACCTGCGGAAGCAGAAAACTGCTGATACCGAGACAGAGGAAGCAATGAAAAACAGGAATCGGAGCATATACCGATTCATAGCTTCTGAATAAGTAAGAGAAAGAAACCGTAAACAGCAGCGGAATCCATTGCTCATGTGAATAGGTGTGTAGGAAAGGAAGTCCGCTTAAGAAAAAAAGAAATAGGGCCGCATGAAGTGTTGTACGTGTCCGGATGAGTGAAAACGTGGTATTCAACTCAATCAGGCAGTAGACTATGGCTCCGTGAATGGCCAAAGAAAGTAAATCTGTCTTTTCCTGATAGGTAATACCATACATGATAAGACAGATGATAATGGTCACCGGAAGAGTAGCCCTTCCGGTGGCCAGTTCATATTGAAATCTATTTCGGGCAAGCATGTGTTACAGGTCAAACCCGATGTCTGAACGGAAATATTTTTTCTCGAAACAGATTTTGCCTGCATTCTGGAAAGACTGTGCTAGAGCTTCTGCCTTGTTGGCTCCGTAGGAACTAACTGCGATCACTCGTCCTCCGGCAGTAACCACCTGTCCGTCTTTCAAGGCTGTTCCGGCATGGAATACAATACTTCCGCCTGCCTTTGCTTCTTCAATACCCGTCATCGGGAATCCTTTTTCATAAGCTTCTGGGTAGCCGCCAGATACCAGCATGACGCAGACAGCTGAGCGCGGGTCAATTTCTAGGGCCTTTTCATTCAGGTTGCCCTGAGCTACCCCTTCAAATAAGTCTACTAAGTCACTCTTGATACGAAGCATGACACTTTCTGTTTCAGGGTCCCCCATGCGGACATTATATTCGATGACCATCGGTTCACCTTTTACATTAATCAGTCCGAAGAAGATAAATCCTTTGTAATCGATACCTTCTGCAGCCAGTCCTTCAACTGTAGGACGGATGATACGGTCTTCCACCTTCTTCATCCATTCTGCATCAGCAAATGGAACCGGAGAAACAGAACCCATACCGCCTGTGTTCAATCCTTTGTCACCTTCGCCGATACGTTTGTAGTCTTTGGCTTCCGGCAGGATTTTATAGTTCTTTCCATCAGTCAGTACGAATACAGAGCATTCGATACCGCTCAGGAATTCTTCGATAACTACTGTGGCAGAAGCATTTCCGAACATTCCACCCAGCATTTCTTTCAGCTCTTTCTTGGCTTCTTCCAATGTGGGGAGAATCAATACACCTTTTCCAGCACACAATCCGTCAGCTTTCAGCACGTAGGGTGCTTCCAGTGTTTCCAGGAAAGCCAGCCCTTCTTCCAGGTTGGCTGCAGTTACGCTCTTGTATCCGGCAGTCGGAATATGATGACGCTGCATGAAACCTTTGGCAAATTCCTTGCTTCCTTCTAGCACGGCTCCAGCCTTTGACGGACCGATAACCGGTACCTGCTTCAATGCGTCATCGTTTTTGAAGAAATCATATACCCCCTTCACCAATGGGTCTTCCGGACCTACTACTACCATGTCAATGCCGTGGGCCGTTACAAACTGCTTGATACCTTCAAAGTCATCGGCTTTGATAGCTACGTTTTCGCCTACTTCACGCGTACCGGCATTTCCCGGAGCGATGTATAACTTTTCAATTTTCGGGCTTTGTGCGATTTTCCATGCCAGTGCATGTTCGCGTCCTCCTGAACCTAAAAGTAAAAGTTTCATATATGTATCTGTTTTTTAGTCTGTTATTTCAAATGGTCTTCAAAATAGCGGGTGATGTGTTCGTGCAGGTGTACACGGTCACGTCCCATCATGTTATGTCCGTCTTCTGGATAAACGAAGAAGTCCGGATGGGTACCAGCTTCAATACAAGCTCTCAAGAATGAGTAGCTGTGCTGTGGAACACAAGTGGGGTCTGTACCTCCGATAATGATTTCCAGACGGCCTTTCAGGTTGCCGGCCTTCTGTTTCAAGTCGGAACCCTTGTATCCTTCCGGATTAGCTTCCGGAGTATCCATATAGCGTTCACCGTACATCACCTCATAGAACTTCCAGTCAATAACCGGTCCTCCAGCCACGCCTACCTTGAAGATGTCAGGATAAGTCAGCATCAGGTTGGTTGTCATGAAGCCACCGAAGCTCCAACCATGTACGCCGATTCGTTCACCGTCTACATAAGACAGTGATTTCAGAAACTCAGCACCTTTCACCTGGTCTTTCATTTCTTCTACTCCCAAGTGGCGGAATGTACAGTTTTCAAAAGCCAGTCCCCGGTTATCACTTCCCCGGCTGTCTACTGTCAGCATCACATACCCTTTCTGAGCCATGTATAAATCCCATCCTCTGGCATCGTAGAAACGCGTGTTGTGGATGAGCTGTGCGTGCGGTCCACCATATACGTAGATAATGGCCGGATATTTCTTGTTCGGGTCAAAGTCTACGGGCTTAATCAGACGATAATACAAGTCTGTTTTTCCGTCGGCTGCCTTAAAGGTACCAATGGTAATTTCCGGTAACTTAAACTGGCTGCTCATCGGGTCATCAGCTTTCAGTAATGTAGTTCCTTTCTTTCCGTTGGTAGGCAGTAAGGTGATTTCACGTCCTACTTGGAATGAAGAGAAGTTGTCAATCAGGTGAGTACCGCTTTCAGAGAGAGAAGCCCGGTGCATACCGTCTTTTTCTCCCAGTAATGTACGTTTTCCGGTTTTTACGTTGAGACTGAACAGATTGGTTTGCAGTGGAGATATTTCCGTGCTACCGATAATAATTTCCTTCTTTCCTGCATTGAATCCAAGAATATCCTGCACTAACCAGTCGCCTTGCGTCAAAGGAGTTACTTTCAGGTGTTCCAGATAGGTACTGCCTTCCAGTTTGCCATTTTCCCATGTACCTTCTCCTTTTGCCTTCGTATCCATCAGATACAGGTGGTTGAAACCGTCGCGCTGACTCTGGTAAATAAATTTACTTTCGTCCCACGGCAGGAATACCAGCGGATGCTGAGGTTCTACGTATTTCGGGTTCTTTTCTTCATACAATACCCCTTCTTTTTCGCCTGTGGCAGCCTGATAGCATATAAGTTGGGCATGATTCTGGTCACGGTTCAGTTCGATAACATAAATATGCTGCTCATCGGGCGACCAGCTGACATTGGTAAAATAACGGTCGGTCGGGTCACCGGCCTGCAGGTAAATTACTTTTCCAGTCTTTACATCGTATACTCCTACCGTCACTTTGTGGCTGGTCATTCCTGCCATCGGATATTTGTCCGGCTCAAGAGTCGCGATACGGGTCGATGTATTCACCTGAGGATAGTCTGTGACCATACTCTGGTCCATGCGATAGAAAGCCAGATAGCTTCCTTTCGGGCTCCAGAATGTACCTTTATAAATACCGAATTCGTTCCGGTGTACAGCTTGTCCGTAAACTACCCCTTCTTCTGTTTGTGAAGGGTTAATCTGGTGACTTTCCTCCTCTTCGCCGGTTACAAACAAACCGTTACCGACGGTATAGGCCACTTTGTCATTGGTTTTGCAAAAGTCAAGATTGGTAGCTTTTTCGTTCAGGCGGGATATGTTCGTAATTTTTTTCTGTCCGAAGTCATATTCCACCCAATAGCTGTTCTGTTGAAATACTATGACTTTACGCTCTGACCAAGGCAATGAAGCCGACATCAGGCTGCGAAGCGGTTTTAGTTCGTGTGACAGCTGATAGGGCTTCTCTCCTTTTTCAATGGCCTGATTTATCTCTTCCAGTGTGACAAGTATGCTTTCCTTGCCATCTTTCAACTGAATGCTGCGGATGTTTTCCACATCCGCACGTACACATACATCTCCCCACCATTGCAGTCCCGGAATGTTTTCAGGGACTAAGTTGAAATAATTGTTTCCGCCCGGAATCACATCTTCCAGTGTATAGGTTTTCTTTTCCTGGGCAAAAGTGGCGAGAGTGGTCATACAGCACAAAAAGAATAAAAAGTATATACGTTTCATGTTCTGTCTATTTTTAATCTTGTGAGTTACCTTCCTCCTCGCTGCGGCATCTGTGCATGTAGCGTGGGGCAGGAGCCGCTTTCGGGCGTCCGTCGTCTGTAGAAGGACGCGGAGTACGTGGCTTCGAATCTTCCTTATATTTGAATTCTTTACGGCGTTCACGAGTAAATTCTTTTCCGTCGCCTGCTTTGCGTCCGCGGAATGTTTCTTTGCGGTCAGCATCTTTACGGAATCCTTCTTTACGGTCGCTGCGGAAACCTTCTTTCCGTTCTCCACGACCTCCGTCTTTGCGCTCCTTACGGCCATATTCCACTTTTTCTCCCTGACGACGTGGACGTGCCGGTCTTTCTTCACGTTTCGGCTTAAACTCCTTGTCACTGTTGTCGGAACGGAATTCCTTGTACTTCCCGTCAAACAACTGGTATTTACGGAACTGACACTCCAATGCTCCATTAAACAAAGGTACTTTTATAGAAGCCTTCAGTCCAATCTGGTCAAAACATTCGTCACGGTAGCTCAGAATCCAGGCGTCGTTTCCGGTGAATGCATGCTTCAAGCGTTCACCAATCATCTGGTAAAGTCCCAGCAAATCTTCTGACGAGATACGCTCTCCGTAAGGAGGGTTGGTGATGATAATACTTTTCTGTGCAGGCTGCTCAAACTGCTGGAATGGCTGGATTTTCAGGATGACATCCTTGCTTACTCCTGCAGCTTTCACGTTATGCTGAGCAATTTCGTTTGCTTTCGGATTGTTGTCGTATCCATAAATCTTATGAGTAAACTCACGCTCCTGTGAGTCATCGTTGTAGATAGCATCAAACAAATCCTGGTCAAAGTCTTTCCATTTCTCGAATCCGAATTCTTTACGGAATACACCCGGAGCGATATTGCGTGCAATCAAAGCGGCTTCGATAGGTATAGTTCCTGAACCACACATCGGGTCTATCAGGTCACATTCACCTCTCCAGCCTGTCATCAGAATCATACCGGCTGCTAATACCTCGTTCAACGGTGCTTCCACCTGTTCCTGACGGTATCCTCTACGGTGAAGTGATTCACCTGAACTATCCAAGGCAAGTGTACACTCTTCCTCTGCAATATGGATGTGAATAGCCAAATCCGGGTTACTGATACGTACGGAAGGACGGTTGCCTGTCTTTTCGCGGAAATAGTCGACTACCGCATCTTTCACTTTGTATGCCACGAATTTAGAATGACGGAATTCATTAGAGAACACTACGGCATCTACCGAGAAACTACTCATGTTGTCTAGATAGTTTTCCCATGCGATACTCTTTACGGCCTCATACACTTCGTCGGCAGTCTTCGCAGTAAAATGTTTGATAGGTTTTAAGATACGGATGGCAGTACGAAGGCAGAAATTAGCCTTATACATCATGGCTTTGTCTCCGGTGAAAGAAACCATACGTCGTCCGATTTCAATGTTGCTGGCTCCTAATTCCGTGAGTTCCTGTGCCAGAACTTCTTCCAGTCCCTGGAAGGTCTTGGCGATAAGCTCGAATTCTTGATTCATCTTGATAAAATTACGTAATTTCAATTGATTGGGCAAAAATACGAAATTTCAGGTTGCTAGTCAACTGTGTATAAAGAAAAGATGGCTTATGAAATTATTTTCTCATAAGCCATCTTTATTTATCGGAACCTCTTAAATGTTACCAGCCCGGGTTGTTAGGAGCTAAGTTAGGATTGATAGAAATTTCATTGATAGGAATGGATAATAAGTAATGTTTAGGTTCTTCAAATACAGCCTGCGTTTTTACTCTTTTTCCATAAATATCCAATGCTCCTTCTGTGGTAAGGCCAAGTTCTTCCTTCTGCTTTCATATACTCCTCATTTCCTGTGTATTC
>OGFQ01001203.1_pt1 | contig 11810 bp, 10 predicted proteins | sample 1570961 | NCBI WGS metagenome assembly OGFQ01 (sample SAMEA2582022, study PRJEB24529) | metagenome | biome: Human gut stool | place: China | collected 2011
CCGGCGGTGAGAAGAAAAAGGCGGAGATCTTACAGTTACTTATGTTAAAACCCTCGTTGGCAATCTTGGATGAGACGGATTCCGGCCTGGACGTGGATGCAGTGCGTACCGTATCCAAGGGCGTGGAAGAGTACCAGAAGGACAAAAAGGGTGCGCTGTTGATCATTACCCACAGCACCAGAATTTTAGAGTCTCTCCATGTGGACAAGACCCATGTACTGGTGAATGGTAAGATCGTGGCATCCGGCGATGCTTCTCTCGTAGACGAGATCAACGAGCATGGTTTTGAACGTTTTCTGGAAGCGTAAAGGAGGTCGACGATCCGAATGAGTGAAAGAGAAAAGACTTATGTGGAGGACGTCAACAGAAGCATTTATGATATTCGCAATGAAGAAAAAGACGTCTACCGCATTCAGAAAGGACTGACGCCCGCCATTGTGGAAGAGATCTCCGCGAAGAAGAACGATCCCGCATGGATGGCGAATTTCCGTCTGCAGTCATTGCAGATCTATAACGAGATGGAAGTCCCCGACTGGGGTCCCTCTATTGAGGGTCTGAACATGGAAGATATCGTAACCTATGTAAAACCCAATACCCATATGAGCGCCAAATGGTCCGAGGTACCGGAGGATATCAAGGATACCTTTGAGAAGCTGGGAATCCCGCAGGCGGAGCGGAAGTCCCTCGCCGGTGTGGGCGCCCAGTACGATTCCGAGCTGGTATATCACAATGTCAGGGAAGAAGTGGCAGCCCAGGGTGTAGTCTATACCGATATGGAGAGTGCCCTGAATGGGGAATATGCGGATATGGTGCGGAAGCATTTTATGAAGCTGGTGACCCCCAGAGACCACAAATTCGCAGCGCTGCACGGTGCTGTGTGGTCCGGCGGCTCCTTCGTATATGTTCCCCCCGGAGTGTCTGTGACGATCCCTTTGCAGTCTTATTTTCGACTGAACGCACCGGGAGCCGGACAGTTCGAGCATACCCTGATCATTGTGGACGAGGGTGCATACCTGCATTTTATCGAAGGCTGTTCCGCCCCGAAGTACAACGTGGCGAACCTCCATGCCGGCTGTGTGGAGCTGTTCGTGGGGAAAAATGCAAAACTGCGTTACTCCACCATCGAGAACTGGTCCAAGAATATGTACAATCTGAACACCAAGCGGGCGCTGGTGGAAGAAGGCGGTACCATAGAATGGGTATCCGGTTCCTTCGGATCTCATGTATCCTATCTCTATCCCATGAGCGTGCTGAACGGTAAGGGAGCGAGAGCGGAATTTACCGGTATTACTTTCGCCGGAGCCGGACAGAATCTGGATACCGGTACGAAAGTGGTTCACAATGCACCGGAGACCACTTCTTATATCAACACGAAGTCTATCTCCAAGGATGGCGGGATCAGTACCTTCCGAAGCTCCGTAGTGGTGAAGAACAGTGCGGCAAAGAGTAAATCCGCCGTATCCTGCCAGTCCCTGATGCTGGACGACAAATCCCGTTCCGATACCATCCCGGCGATGGATATCCGTACCCAGGATGCCGATATCGGGCATGAGGCGAAGATCGGCAGGATCAGCGACGAGGCAGTGTTCTATCTGATGTCCCGCGGTATCTCAGAAGAGGATGCCAGAGCCATGATCGTCAGCGGATTCGCAGACAATGTATCGAAGGAGCTGCCGTTGGAATACGCGGTGGAGATGAACAATCTGATCCGTCTGGAGATGAAGGGCAGCATCGGTTAATGTGGCAGGAGGAATGGAGATCAGTATGGAAAAAGAATATAATATGACCATTAACAGACTGCCGGCGAAGACCTGGAACTGGCTTCGCATGAACGAGACGCAGTTGGAAAAGATAGAAGTACCTACGGCAGGAGGGGTAAAGGTAAGCCTGCCGGAAAAAATAACAACAGCAGAAAATGAGGGATCCAAGCCCTGGAATGCGGATTTTGCAGGCATCCCATCCGGCATGGGAGAGGACATGGACAGTCTTCTGACAGCAGCGGGAGTGAAGGCACAACATTATGAGGCGTCTGAGGAAACCACAGAAGCACAGCCGTTGCTGTTGGATTATACCTACGTACAAAATAGTTTACAGGCCGGTGCCGTAGCAGTGAGAGCCCGGAAAAACAGTGAAATCACTGTGATCCAGGATTTTGCTTCCGACAGGGAGGCAGCAGGGCAGGCGGCAGTATCCACCAGATTGCATCTGGAAGAGGGAGCGAAGATCCGCCTGATTCAGATTCAGAGACTGGGCAATGGATTTACCTTTATGAATGATATCGGAGCCCTGTGTGAAGAGAAGGCTTCCCTGGAAGTGATCCAGCTGATCCTCGGCGGAAAGAATACTTACCTTGGATGCAAGACTACCTTACAGGGCAGAGAGAGCAGCCTGAATGCCGACACCGCTTATATCGTGGGCGGTGACGGAAGACTGGATATGAACTATGTAGCTGTTCATGAAGGCAAAAAGACCCAGAGCAATATGCAGGCCGGCGGCGTTCTGCGGGATCATGCTTTCAAGCTGTATCGTGGCACCATTGATTTCAAATGGGGGGCTAAAGGCGCAGTAGGCAATGAAAAAGAGGATGTACTGTTATTATCCAACGATGTGGTGAACCAGACCATTCCCCTGATCCTCTGTGCGGAGGAAGATGTGGAAGGTAATCACGGCGCCACCATTGGCAAACTGGACGATGAGCTGCTGTTCTACCTGGAGAGCCGCAGCATGAACAGAGAGCAGATCTATGAGATGATGGCTATGGCCAAGGTGGATGCGGTCTGCCGCAAGATTCCTGATGCAGCTACACGGGCTAAGGTACAGGAGTTTCTGGGCAGAGCCGTGGAAGAAGAGGAAGCGTAAAGAGTAAGATAACAGGAGGAAGTATGAGTATTTCAGTCAACGAGATCCGCAAGGATTTTCCTCTGCTGGAGAATCAGAAAGTGATCTATCTGGATACCGCAGCGACTTCACAGAAGCCGGCCTGTGTTCTGGAAGCAGAGCGGGAATTTTATGAAAAATACAATGCCAATCCCCTGCGCGGATTATACGAGCTGGGAGAGGCGGCAACCGAAAAATACGAAGAAGCCAGAGAGACGGTCCGGGAGTTTTTAAATGCCAGAGAGGCGGCGGAGATCGTTTTCGTCCGCAATGCCACGGAAGGCTTGAATCTGGTGGCCTACAGTTTCGGCTCACTGGTACTGAAACCGGGAGATGAGATCCTGGTGAGCATTATGGAGCACCACAGCAATCTCCTGCCCTGGCAGCAGGCGGCAGCCAGAACCGGAGCAGTGGTGAAGTATCTGGAGTGCACCGAAGACGGAAAATATACCGAGGAAGCTTTTAAGGAGGCACTGAGCGAACGAACGAAGATCGTTGCTATGACCCAGGTATCCAATGTGCTGGGCTGCAAAAATGATATCAAGCGTTTTGCGCAGCTGGCACATGAGGCAGGCGCTTATTTCGTGGCAGACGGAGCCCAGAGCGTTCCCCATATGGCAGTGGATGTACAGGATCTGGATGTGGATTTTTTGGCATTTTCCGGACACAAGATGTATGCTCCCATGGGAATTGGTGCGTTATATGCGAAGAGAGAACTGTTGGAGCAGATGCCTCCTTTCCTGTGCGGCGGGGAAATGATCGATTCCGTCAGCCGTACCGGAGCCGTGTGGGCGGAAGTGCCACATAAGTTCGAAGCAGGAACGGTAAACGGTGCCGGAGCCTATGCACTGGCAGAGGCAATCCGGTATGTGCAGAAGATCGGTTTTGACTTTATCGAAGAGAGAGAAGCGAAGCTGACAGCCATGCTGATGGATGGCATGAAAGAGATTCCCGCAGTACACATTCTGGGCTCACAGAAAGCAGAAGACCATCACGGCATTGTGACCTTCAAACTGGACGGTGTGCATCCCCATGATGTGGCTTCTATTTTGGATGCGGATCATATCGCGGTCCGGGCGGGACATCATTGTGCCCAGCCGTTATTGCAACATTTGAAAGTATTGTCCACCACCAGAGTAAGCCTGGGTGTCTACAATACGGAAGAAGAGATTCAGGCATTTTTAGAAAGCCTTGCAAAGATAAGGAGACAGATGGGCTATGGAGAATAAGACATTTTATAATGAAATCCTGACGGAGCACAATCTGCATCCGTATCACAAGCACAAGCTGGAGGATGCGAATCTGGTGTTGGAGGGCGTTAATCCCAGCTGTGGTGATGACATTTTTCTGGAGCTGAAAGTGGAGGATGGTGTGGTAGTTGACGGTGCCTTCGAAGGCGACGGCTGTGCCATTTCCCAGGCTTCCGCGGACATGATGCTGGAGCTGGTCATTGGCAGAAGCAAGGAGGAAGCGTTGCATCTGGCAGACCTGTTCCTCAAGATGATTAAGGGAAGTATTACCGAGGAAGAGCGGGACGAACTGGAGGAAGCCTCCGTATTGCAGGATATCGCCCACATGCCTGCCAGGGTAAAATGCGCGGTGCTTGGCTGGCATACTATGCAGGAATTATTGAAAACAGAAGAAAAATAGCTGATAAAAAGATAAAGATACATCTTGCACGCCCTTTTTGGATACGCTACAATGAAAAAAGAAGTGTAAGAAAAGCGGGGGGCTGTGCATGTTCCACATAGAGCTTATCATTGAATTCCTGGAAAACGTGATGAACAATATTGTCCAGGTGGCAATACTGTTCTTTGAATTTGTCGGAGTGATCGTTATTATTCTCTCCGGTCTGAAAGGGTTTTATAATTATGTGCGGCGGGTGCCGGATATGAAGATCACCCTGGCGCAGGGGCTTGCTGTAGGGCTGGAATTCAAGTTGTGCAGTGAGATTCTTAAGACCGTTATTGTCAGAGACTGGAAGGAGATCGTTACCGTAGCCGGTATCATCGGACTTCGTGCGGCACTGACTTTCCTGATCCATTGGGAGATCAAGGAAGAGAAGAATCATTCCTAAAAATTGGCAGCTGATGAAAATCGGCTGCTTTTTTTTAGAATGATTTCCGGTTACCCAACAAAAGTCAATAAGTTTATCCAGATAAAGAGATTAAATTTGTAATGGTATATAGGTTAAATTTGCACCTTGGAAAAAAGCTGTCAGAGGACTAACATATAACGATAAAGTATGTATTTATAAAAAAGTGTAAAGAAATGCTAAAAAAACCGTTGCATTTGACACTTCGACGTGCTAAAGCTATCGATAGCATGAACGTAAATGTAATCGATTACGCATGCTTAAAAGGAAAGCAGAATGGAATTACAAAAGACACTTACTCCCGGGGAAGCGCTGGAACGCGTCCTGCGATCTTATCAGACCTACTACAATATCAAAACAGAGGCTGTAGAACCGCCATTCGCAGCCGAAGCAATCTTCGGATCCCATAATGAGCAGTACTTTCTGATCAAGAAAGCTAAGGTGGCAGATATTGACACCAACGAGACTGTGTATTTTGCCACAGAGGAATCTTTATCAAAGGATCGCCTTCTGGAACTGGACTCCATCGCCTGGGAACGGGGAACTGCCAACGTGCAGCCCTCATCCAATCATCGGAACAGCGATGTTGTCCTGATCATTCTGACCGGTCATGCAGAGGAGGATGCGCTTACACAGGTGAAAAAGTGCAAGCATTATCAGAGTTACCTCTGGGGATTTCATGGCTGGAGTAATTACCGTTTGATTGTCGCCGAGTTATCTTCGGGTCGGATCGTCCACAACCGCCACGGACAGATTCTGAAGAAGCTCGTGAAAAAGGCAATACAGTAAATACAAGGGACATGTGAGGAAGCAGTAATTTACAAAGTAAATTAACGGATTCCGAACAGTTTTAGAATTGCGAGAGCGGATTTTAGCGGAGCAATTCGTGTATTTGCGAAAAATTAAATCTGTGTATAAGAAAAGGAGAAACACAAATGACAGCATTATTAATTGTTTTGGCCGCTATCGTATTATTGTTTATCGGCTATGTGTTCTATGGCTCCTGGCTGGCAAAACAGTGGGGCATTGATCCTACCAAGAAGACTCCTGCTATTGAGAAGGAGGATGGTGTAGACTATGTTGCAGCAAAGCCCGCCGTACTTATGGGACATCATTTTTCCTCTATCGCCGGAGCAGGCCCGATCAACGGACCGATCCAGGCTTCCATCTTCGGATGGGTTCCCGTATTCCTGTGGTGTATTATCGGTGGTATTTTCTTCGGAGGTCTGCAGGACTTCGGATCTTTATTCGCATCTATCAGACATGACGGTAAATCTGTAGGTGAGATCATCGAGGATTCCATGGGATCCAGAGCAAAGAAGCTTTTCATCATCTTCGCACTTCTGGTATTGATTCTGGTAATCGCTTCCTTCGTTAACATCGTGGCAGGTACTTTCCTGACTGTGGCAGACGAAGCCGGCAAGACCGCTTTCGGTTTTGTGACCAATCCTACCGGTAACCAGTCTACCGCTATGATCTCTTTGTTATTTATCGTTCTGGCTGTTATTTATGGTTATGTGACCAACAGAATGGGTGTCAAGACTCTGCCCGCTACCATCGGTGGTATCATCGGTATCGTAGCTATTACTGTTTTAGGTCTGAACGTTGGTTTTGCAATGAACCGTATCGCATGGATCGTATTCGTAGGTGTGTACATCGCTGTAGCTTCCCTGGTTCCCGTATGGATCCTGTTACAGCCCCGTGACTATCTGTCCAGCTTCCTACTGTACGCTATGATCGGTCTGGCATTCATCGGTGTGGTTGCAGGTGCTTTCACCGGTACTGTTGCTTTCGATATTCCAGCTTTCACCAGCTGGGAGCCCAAGGCAGGACAGACCCTGTTCCCTATGCTGTTCATCACTGTAGCATGTGGTGCATGTTCCGGTTTCCACAGCTTGATCGCTACCGGTACTTCTTCCAAGCAGTTAGCTAACGAGAAGGATGCCAAGGCAATCGGTTACGGCTCCATGCTAATCGAGTCTGCTCTGGGTATCATCGCTCTGGTAGCAGTCGGTGCAGTATATCAGAAGTACTTAAACGGTGAGTTCGGATCTCCCGCAGCTGCATTCGCTGCAGGTATCGCATCCATGTTCGGTACCGAGACTTCCAAGGCATATGGCACCATTTACGCACTATTAACTCTGTCTGTATCCGTATTCGCACTGACCAGTCTGGATACCGGTACCCGTCTGAGCCGTTTCATGTTCTCCGAGCTGTTCCTGAAGGAAGGCGAAGCCACTTACAAGGATGCCAAGGGCGCACGTAAAGTGCTGGCTCATCCTCTGTTCGGTACTGTTTCTATGGTACTGATCGGTTGTATCCTGGGTGGTCTGTCTCTGAGCCAGATCTGGGGTCTGTTCGGTGCAGCCAACCAGTTGCTGGCAGGTATCGCACTGATGGCAGTAGCTGCATGGCTGGGTGAAGTTGGTAAGAACAACAAGATGTTCTACTTTCCTATGGTATTCATGCTTGCTGCAACTCTGACCAGCCTGGTGATCACTGTAATCAACAAGTGTAAGGCTATCGGCGCCGGCACCGCTGCATGGGGTGACTGGTTCCAACTGTTCTTCGCAACTGCAATGGCAGTGCTGGCAATCTTCCTGGTAGTGGAAGGTGCACAGACCTTCGCTAAGCAGATGAAAGAGAAGAAGGCTAAGAAGGCTGCTTAATATAAGCGCAAGATACAAAAGATAAATAAAGTTAAGCAAAGAGAAATCCCGGAGACTGTGAAAGGCCTTCGGGATTTTTATTGTGTATGCGGGGACCGCAGAAGCGGTGTCCGGAATAATAATGGATGCGGCAATCGCAATATCAGCCCCGCGTAAGGAACCGGGGCAATTCTTCAATGGGAATCGGCTTGGAGAACTTATAGCCCTGTAAATAATCTGCATGACTGATGATACACAGTTCTTCCTGGGCATCGGTCTCTACACCTTCGTACAGTACCTTGTAACCCAGACGCTCAAAGGCGGTAGAGAAGTAATCCAGCATGAAGCGGGAATTGGCATCCTGATCCGCCATCAGTAAAAGGCTTCTGTCGAATTTGACCACATCCAGTTTCAGGCTTAAGATCCGGTCGAAATTGGAATAACCGGTTCCAAAATCATCCAGATAAGTACATACCCCCAACTGTTTGAACTCACTGACGCATTCCTGTACCAGTTCGTATTCCGTATCGTTCTGGGACTCCGTAAACTCAACGGCAATGGTGTGGAAGTCGATTCCGGCGGCTCGTACGATGGATTTGAATTCTTCCATGAAGTCCTTTTCGCCCAGCTCTTCCACAGAAAGATTTACGGATACACGGGAGATCTGATAGCCCTCATCTTGCATCTGCTTGATCTGCCTACAGGTCTTATTCAGAATGATCATGCTGAGGCGGTGGATGTAGCCGTATTTTTCTGCCAGAGGAATAAAACGATCCGGGAATACCAGTCCTGTCTGTGGCAGACGCAAACGCATCAGGGATTCTGCGGTATCGTAAGTACCCGTGTGGACATTCCGTACCGGCTGACAATAGACCAGAACGCGTTCGTCATCTAAGGAGCCGTGTTCCGCAATATCCTTCAACTGGGACTTGATATAATGCATTTCTTTATAAGTCTGGTAATCTTCTTCCCCGAAGACACGATAGGAATTCTGCGCTACTTTTTCGGAAAAGTAATTGAATACCTCGTAGAACTGTTCCAGATTCTCACAAAAGTCCAGATGGTCGAAGAGTACCAGCTTGTAGGGAAGCTTATATTCTTCATAATATTTCTGGAACACCTTTTTAATCAGGGATACTGCCCTTTCTGTGGCATCCGGGATATTGTGGCTGTCCACTGCCAGTACGAAGAAGCTGGTGGAAGGATTGAACAACATACCCTTTCGAAAATAATCCGTCCAGAAGCTGTAGAACAGCTTTCCCATTTCCTCTGTCATGACGTATTCGAAATCCATGTCAAAGCGCAGGCACAGGTAGTAGGTATCCTGAGCGGTCTGTCGCTGTTGGCGCAGATATTCATCCAAGGATGCGGAACCCAGGGCACCGGTCTTCGGGTCGTAGGCGTTGGCATGGAGCATGTACAATACCACCAGAAGCGGCAGAAAATAGGTTGTGGCCAGGAAAGAAGTCGTATTCATGGCAGCTTCCATGACTACAATCAATCCACAGACCGTCTCAGTAAATATCAGCATATGGAACAGTGCGGTAGGAAGTCTGCGGCGGTAGCGAACCAACAGAAAGAGGATCACCGCCAGATACAGAAGATATCCGACCATAAAAGGAGTGGACAGGATATTTTCATACCAGATTCCGTAATGATCCTGATGAAATCCCCAACCGGTCAGAGAAGATGCCAGATCGGCAACTCCGGTCACCACAAGGATGGCGAAGGACAGAAAGGTATATTTCCTGCCGATATTTTTCGGGAAGACGATCAGTATTTTCAGGTAAGCAATATAGAGACAGAACAGGGACAGAAGACTGATATGGTAGACGGCCCGGAGGATCCAGAGAAGGGTGTTCTGTCTGGAAAAAAGGTCGGCATAATAAAAGGCGATATTGGAAACTGCGGCAATGAAAAGCAGGGCAAAACAGGCCTTGAAGATCCGAAAGGTCCGGCTCTGTTTAATGAAAGTCTGTCGGATCAGTAACAATGCCAGAAGACACATAACCACCAACAGAAAATCTGCCACGGGAGAGTAACTGTGGATGACGATATGATTTGTGGATAGTAACAGGTTCAACCCCATAAAAATTCTCCTCTCGGGTAATGTAGAAAATGAACAAACAATATAAAATGATTTTACAATATACCATAAGAGGAGAAATTTGTCAGTGGGGCAGCTGTGGGAAATTAGTCCTATTTTGAGCAAATGGGAAAAATTGTAATAGATTTAATGTTCGAAGAATGCAACGGCAACAGCACCCGGGCCCACATGGGTTCCGATGGTGGCACCCAGAGTGCTGACGGGAAGCTCCTTGGCATAATCCTTCCAGAGATGCTCACTGTCGTGAATGTATTTCTGTAAAAGTTCGTCACTCAGACCGGTATAGCCCAGACAGAAGGGCTTGGAGAAGTCCACGCCGTCCGCTTTTTCAATTTCACGGATGAGGAAGTTACTGCCGTTTTTGGAACCACGGGCTTTTCCCAGCATAATGATCTCACCGTCTACGACTGCTACCACGGGCTTGATGGCCAGAGCACCCCCGATGAATGCCACAGTGGGGGAGATACGGCCCCCTTTTTTCAAGTATTCCAGAGTGTCTAAGAGTCCCATGGTGTGGATCTTATGCTTTTGCTCTTGCAGAACGCTTACGATCTCTTCCGCGGTCATTCCCTGCTTTTTCAGCTGCAGGCCGTATTCTACCAGAATCTGTTCCCCAATGGTGGCATTCAGACTGTCTACGACGAAGACTTTGCCTTCATAATCCTCGGCAGCGATCCGGGCACTCTGGCAGGTGCCGGACAGCTTGCTGGAAATAGTAACCACAATGACAGTTTCTCCGGCCGATACAGCTTTTTCGTAGGCTTCTTCGAAGACTGCGGGAGATACCAGACTGGTGGTGGGCAGAGTATCACATTCGATCAGTTTCTCATAGAATTCCTTATGACTGATGGTGACACCGTCAGCATATTCCTCCTCACCGAAGCGGATATGCAGGGGGAGAATCGTGACGTCCTCTCTTGAACTGTTCATATCGGATGCGGAGTCCGTGATAAAACGTATTTTTTCCATAATTGTTTCCTGTACTTTCTATATATAGTTATGATGAATATTCTTTCGGGCGGAAATGCGCCGGGGCATCCATCGGGATGGACATACGACATCGTTCATGTCACCTTGCTGTTAATTCTGTTGGAAAGCCGGTCAGGGTGAGTTGCGGATGGATCATTTCTCTGTGAGATGCTTGACAGAAAACTCTGTAAGATACTGCTCCAGATTATGGGAGATCCGTTCCAGAGAGCCATAGAGATTCAACCGTTGTTCTTCCGTCATGCCATCACCGCCGTGAGCCAGTGCGGAATAGATCCGGGAACTGATCTTTTTGACTACAGTATTGCCTTCTTCTGTCAGATAATACAGTGTGCGGTAGGAACGTTTATGTTCCGGCAGCTCGCAGGACACCAGCCCCTTGGAACTCAACTGGCTTAAGGTACGGGAGATGGCGGCCTTGTCTTCCTTACACAGCTCCGTCAGCTGCGTGGCGGTCAGCCCCTCCGGGTGCTTTCCCAGATAATACAGACACATGGTATAACCGGCTTTTAAGTCCATCTGTCCCATTTCCAGTTCTTTCAATTTTTGCAGATAACGGTGCAATTCTGTGATAGATACCACAAATCTTTCAAAACGATCCTGCATGAAGGTTCCTCCTGTAAAATGTTGACACTGCAACAACTTTATGAAGTGTAACACAAGGATGTTGATAAGTCAACAAAAAGAAGGGCAAAAAAATACCTTATCCATTAAGATAAGGTACTGATAAGAATAAACTATGCAATTTCCAGCCGCTGCTTTATTTTTCGGACATCATTTTCCAATACATTAAGCCGGACGCGAACCAGTTCATCATCTTCTTTTACTTTTAAGGCCCGGTCGAATTTTCTGGATAAATCTAAATGAGCTTCTGCAATTGTACAGATATTACGACTGACTTCATTCTCAAGAGTCAACTCTATATTGGTAAGGCGATTCGCCATAGAGAGCTGACCGGATTCCAGATTGGTAAGGCGCTGTTCCATGGCAATCTGACCGGATTCCAGATTGGCAAGGCGCTGCTCCATGGCAATCTGACCGGATTCCAGATTGGTAAGGCGCTGTTCCATGGCAATCTGACCGGATTCCAGATTGG
>OGFQ01001290.1_pt1 | contig 10868 bp, 9 predicted proteins | sample 1570961 | NCBI WGS metagenome assembly OGFQ01 (sample SAMEA2582022, study PRJEB24529) | metagenome | biome: Human gut stool | place: China | collected 2011
TCACCGACAAAATGCCTGCATTTTGGAGGCTGGCTCTGAACGGTTACGATTATTTAAGATTGCCGCTTTTATTTTCAGTCAATTTGCGGTATAATCAACCTATATTAAATTAAAAATATCAGGAGGTACGATTTATGTTGGTTTCTGCAAAAGAAATGTTAACAAAAGCCCGTGAGGGTAAGTATGCTGTAGGTCAGTTTAATATCAATAACCTGGAATGGACAAAGACCATTCTTCTTACAGCGCAGGAATTAAATTCCCCTGTTATCCTCGGCGTATCAGAGGGTGCGGGTAAATACATGGGTGGTTTTAAAACGGTTTCCGGTATGGTAAACGGACTGCTTGAAGGATTAAATATTACCGTTCCTGTGGCTCTGCACTTAGACCACGGTACATATGAAGGCTGCTACAAGTGTATTGAAGCCGGTTTTTCTTCTATTATGTTTGACGGTTCCCACTACCCAATCGCAGAAAATGTTGAAAAAACAACAGAGCTTGTAAAAATCTGTAATGAAAAGGGGCTTTCCCTTGAAGCGGAAGTCGGTGCAATCGGCGGTGAAGAAGACGGTGTTATCGGCATGGGTGAGTGTGCTGACCCGAATGAATGCAAGTCAATTGCAGACCTTGGTGTTACAATGCTTGCTGCCGGAATCGGTAACATCCACGGCAAATATCCTGCCAACTGGCCGGGTCTTAGCTTTGAAACACTGGCTGCCGTAAAGGAAAAGGTCGGTGATATGCCGCTCGTTCTCCACGGTGGTACAGGAATTCCTGAAGATATGATTAAGAAAGCCATTTCTTTAGGCGTTGCAAAGATTAATGTCAATACAGAATGCCAGCTTGCTTTCGCTGCTGCCGTAAGAAAGTACATCGAAGCAGGAAAAGACCTTGAAGGCAAGGGATTTGACCCGAGAAAGCTTCTTGCACCTGGCTGTGATGCAATCAAAGAAACTGTCCGTGAAAAAATCGAATTATTCGGTTCTGCAAATAAGGCCTGATTCCGGTAATACAGCATGAACAACGATAAAGAACAGATAACTTCCAATGAAAAATCCGAAGACGTTTTAGCAGATTTATCAAAAGATGAGCATTCCGGAGAGGAGACATCTTCTCCGGAATCTTCCGGTAAAAAGACATTTACGGACACTGACGGTTCAGATTCCGTAAATACGGACGTTGCCGCAAAGCCGTCTATTTTACGGCGCATTGTTTTGATTGCAGCAATATGTGTCTTTTGCTATTCTGCTTTTATGCTGTTTCAGATTTTCTGGGAATACAAAAAAGGCAATGATATTTATGATACCATTCAAAATCAGGTATTAGATACAGACACACCAACTTCTGTCACGCTTGACGATGAAGAAGTCGAAATTCCGTTTGTATATGACCATAAGCAGCTGCTCTCCATCAATCCCGAAGGACTTGGCTATCTTTACATTCCTTCAATTGATGTACGGCTTCCGATGGTCCAGTCTACAGATAATGATTTTTATTTAACCCACACCTTTAATAAGACCGCTAATAAAAACGGCTGTCTTTTTGAGGATTACCGGATTACCGGCGGACTTTCCGCTACCAACGTCATTATTTACGGACACAATATGCACAACGGCAGTATGTTTGGAAAGCTTTCCCGCTATGATGATGAAAGCTTCTATTATACGGAAGGCCACGACATGTTTTATATTTACACTGAAAATAAAATCATGCAGTACCGCATTTTCAGTGCATATATCAGTGAACCTATCAGTGATACGTACACCTTTAATTTTTCAACGCTTTCCGGATTACAGGATTATGCCAGATCCATGAAAGCACTTTCAATTTATAATACCGGTGTTTCTGTTGATGATGTTTCGCAGGTTGTAACACTTTCTACCTGTACCTCTGACGGTTCGAAGCGTTTTATCGTTCAGGGTGCTTATGTGGGAGAAGCCTTATTAACCTACTGATTTTTGACATTCTTTGTGCTTTTAATTTAATTTTTAAATAAAATACAAAAAAGAACTTGCATTCTTAGACATTTTGCGTTATTTTATTTAAAGACAGAGAGCAAACAAACAAAGTGCTGTCGATAATTAAATAGTAGAACAAAGGTGTTCCATATTTATCTGCATATAAATTGGAATGCCTTTTTTGATTTTACTATTAATATATTAACATAATAAAAGGAAGGAAGACAAAGTTATGAGTGAAAAATTTAACGTAGCTGACATCTTTGGTGAAAATGTATTTAACGATACTGTCATGAAGGAGCGTTTACCAAAGAATGTCTACAAAAACCTCAAATTAGCTATGACAGGCGTTCAGGAATTATCTTTAACAGATGCCGATGTGATTGCAAATGCAATGAAGGACTGGGCGATTGAAAAGGGTGCTACACATTATACACACTGGTTCCAGCCATTGACAGGAACAACTGCTGAAAAGCACGACTCTTTCATTTCAGCACCAAAGGAAAACGGAAAAGTTCTGATGGAATTTTCCGGCAAGGAATTAATCAAAGGTGAACCGGATGCCTCTTCATTCCCTTCAGGCGGACTTCGTGCAACATTTGAAGCAAGAGGCTATACAGCATGGGACTGCACTTCACCGGCTTTCGTCCGTGAAGATGCTACAGGTGCTACACTTTGTATTCCTACCGCTTTTTGTTCTTATACAGGCGAGGCACTTGACCAGAAGACTCCGCTTCTTCGTTCAATGGATGCTATTAATGAGCAGTCATTACGTATTTTAAAATTATTCGGCAACACACATTCTAAGAAGGTTACACCTTCTGTCGGTGCTGAACAGGAATACTTCATCGTAGACAGAGAAAAATATTTACAGAGAAAAGATTTAATCTTCGCAGGCCGTACATTATTCGGTGCCATGCCTCCTAAGGGTCAGGAACTTGATGACCATTACTTCGGTGCTATCCGTGAAAGAATCGGTGCATTCATGAAGGATGTCAACAAGGAACTCTGGAAGCTTGGTGTTTCCGCAAAGACACAGCACAACGAAGTTGCTCCTGCACAGCACGAACTTGCTCCAATTTATGCACAGTGCAACACAGCTACAGATAACAACCAGCTGACAATGGAAGTTTTAAAGAAGGTTGCTTACAGACACGGTCTTGTATGTCTGCTTCATGAAAAGCCATTTGCAGGTGTAAACGGTTCCGGTAAGCACAATAACTGGTCTATCACAACAGATGACGGTATCAATTTATTAGAGCCTGGTAAGACACCTCATGAAAATATCCAGTTCTTACTGGTACTCGGTGCTGTCATGAAGGCTGTTGATACCCATGCAGATTTACTTCGTGAATCTGCTTCTGATGTCGGCAACGACCACAGACTCGGTGCGAACGAAGCACCTCCTGCTATCATCTCTATGTTCCTTGGAGAACAGCTTGAAGATGTTGTTATGCAGTTAATCGACAAGGGTGATGCTACAAGCTCAATCCAGAAGGGTAAGTTAAAGACCGGTGCTTCTACACTTCCTGACTTAAATAAGGATGCTACCGACAGAAACAGAACATCACCGTTTGCTTTCACAGGTAATAAATTTGAATTCCGTATGGTTGGTTCTGCCGACTCTATCGCTCCTGCAAATGTTGTATTAAATACTATCGTTGCAGAAAGCTTTAAAGAAATCGCTGATGAACTGGAAAAGGCTGATAACTTCGACATGGCATGCCATGATATTATTAAAAAGCTTTTCACAGACCACCACAAGATTGTATTCAACGGAAACGGCTATACAGATGAATGGATTGCAGAAGCTGAAAGACGCGGTCTTCCAAACATTCCTTCTATGGTTGATGCAATTCCTGCTCTTACAACACCAAAGGCTGTTAAGCTGTTTGAAAGCTTTGGCGTATTTACAGAAGCAGAATTAAAGTCAAGAGCTGAAATCAAGTACGAAGCTTATGCGAAGGCTATCAATATCGAGGCAAAGGCTATGCTTGATATTACAGGCAAGCAGTTAATCCCTGCTGTAATCGCTTACTCAACAGAACTTGCAAACTCTGTTCTTGCAGTAAAAGAAGCCGGTGCCGATGCTTCTACACAGGCCGATTTATTAACTACCGTAACCGGTTACTTAAAGGAAATGAAGACACAGCTTGCTGCACTGGAAAAGGCTGTTGCTGACGGTGCTGAAATCAGCAATGTAGAAGAACAGGCGAAGTTCTTCAGAGATACCGTAAAAACTACAATGGATGCTTTAAGAGCACCTGCCGACAAGCTTGAAATGATTGTTGACAAAGACTTCTGGCCATTCCCTTCTTACGGTGACTTATTATTCGAGGTTTAATTTATAAAGAATTTTACTTAAAAATCGTATGATAACTATATAAAATAAGGGTTGTTCCGATATTTCATTGTCGGAACAACCCTTATTTTGGTCTTTATTGCTTTATTACTTTATCCGCAGCTCTTTAAGCGCAAGGCTAAAACAGCGCTTAATCACTCCGTATCAGATACCCGTTCTGTCTTGTGCTGTTGTCTACTGCGGATACACAAGACGCTCCGGCACCGGATTATCTAAGACTTCCCGTTTGAACTTTCTCATATAAATCTTAGCAAGATTTAAGTTATTGTCCAGATAATTTCCGCAGTCCCTCGGAGAATATCCCGGAATCTCGCCCTCATAAGACAGTACGAAATCTGCGGCCTCACGCAGTACCGGCAAAATATCTTCTGACTTTAAATCTCCTGCAAAAATCACATAAAACCCGGTGCGGCAGCCCATTGGTCCGAAATAAACCGTCTTATCAGCCCATTCCCTGTGATTTCTTAAAAATGTCGCAACTAAATGTTCAATAGAATGAATCCCCGGATTGTCCATCGGCGGTTCTTCGTTTGGTCTTGTAAAACGCAGATCAAAGGTTGTCAGCACCTGATCTCCTAAATAATCTTTTCTTGAAACATAAACACCAGTGAGTAAATCAAGATGATTTACCGTAAAACTTGCAATTTTATTCATTTTTTCTGTCCTTTCCTTCTATTCCTGCAATTCAACCGGAATTGCTGTACATTATCCGCGGATTGCTTTTTCCAACATCTTAAATTCACTTTCAAAGATACAGTTGCGGATTTCACCTGTCCACAGCTTGTTCTTACATTCGTCAAAATCAATCCAGCGTACAGACTCCACTTCTTCTTCCTGAAGCTTAAAGTCCGAATCTTTCACCGGTTCATCATAAATGTAAACGGCGCTTAATTCATGGTTTTTAAACGGCTTTCCGTCAAAAACCGCTTCCATTGTCCCGTCATGCATTCCGATAAATTTAAGCTTCTCCGGGTCTGCCTTAATTCCCAGTTCTTCTTCCAGCTCCCGCACCGCCGATTCCAGATAATCCTGTCCTGCGGGAATATGCCCTGCCGAGGATATATCATAACAGCCGGCATACGCATCTTTTGTTGCGGCTCTTTTTTGCAGTAAAATATCAAATTTCTTTTTATTTTTGTCTGTATAACGCACAAGCCATACGTGCGATGTTCCGTGAATATCCCCGTCCGTATGCACCTGTGTACGCTCTTTGATTTCGCCTGTCAGCTCACCATTTTCTGTACGAATATCTAAATACTCCATGCGCTCACCTTTCGTTTCCTTTTATATATACCATTTTGCGGTTTTCATGAACGGATTCAATCTTTAACACCTTAATGGAACTGATAAACTTCGACAATGTGGAATAACCGTATTCCTTAACTTTAAATCCCGGATACTTTACATGGATTTTCTGTCCCAGTGCGGCAAGTTCAACTCCTCTGCTGCCGGCTTCCCGCACGCAGGCGATTGCAAAGTCCGTTACCTGCTTTTTATTGCCGTTGTCTTCTTTTAAACGGACAATCACGGTATTGTTGACTTTCTGTAAGTCGAAATTATCAATTTCCTCGATAAATGTAGACAGCGAACTGTATCCGTAGTTTCTGACATCAAAATCCGAATATTTCTTCTGCAGACGGCTGCCAATCTCGCCCAGTCCTGTCGGTCTGCCCTTGTCGTCATTTTCAATGACAATTTCAATGATGGCATTTTCAATGACCGCCTGACTGATGATATTTTCAGGAATCTTATTCTGCTTCCTGACCGGTGTTTCTTCTTCTTCCTCCGCCGCCTCTAACAGCAGTTCCAGATCCGTAAAAACGGAACAGGCTGCCCTGAATGACCGCGGGGTTTTATTTTCTCCCATGCCGATAACGTCCATACCGGATTCTTTTAAGCGGCTCGCCAGCCTTGTAAAATCACCGTCACTCGATACAATGCAGAACCCGTCCACATTCCCCGTATACAAAATATCCATGGCATCTATAATTAATGTGGAATCGGTTGCATTTTTCCCGACCGTATTGCGGAACTGCTGAATCGGCACAATTGAATTTTCCATAAGTGCATCCTTCCATCTGCCCGCCTGCGGACTCGTCCAGTCCCCGTAAATTCTTTTATATGTAATCACACCGTACTTTGTCATTTCGTCCAAAATATACGCAATATATTTTGAGGAAATGTTATCGGCGTCAATTAACACTGCATAGTGCTTATCTTCCATTCCCTTCTGCCTTCCCTGTCCTACATCTGATGTCTTACAATCTTATATTCATCGTTGCTCTGATAGTATGGACAATTCTTATATTCCGATGCACAAAAACGTGCATAATCATCTTCATCCATATTCACATCACATACATATTCTTCCATTTCTTCATCGTAAACTAAATTGTTGCAGTAATCGCAGCTAATCTGTCCCGCCATGTTATACCTCATTTCCGGACGATTCAATCGCAAAGGTATTTCCCCTGCCATAACGACTATCTGTTTTCGCCCGGAAACAATATAGCCCGCGGCTGGCTTTTACCTGCCGCATAAAAAACCTGTTAATATTATAACAGACGATTCTTCAAATGTATATTCAATTTCCTATAAAAAAAGAGTGCATTATCCATAAAAATTTTATATAATAGAGATAACAAAACAACGTGAACAACTAAATAACAACGCAAGGAGGGGTACTTATGAAATATAAGGTCTTACTAACCGGAAAGAACAATGCTGCAATTGATGAATTTTTCACAAAAATGTATAACAGCTTTGAGTGTCAGACAACGTCCAAGCGCTATGAAGATATGATAAGCCATCTGCACGCTTTCAATCCAGATGCTTTTGTCTACTGCTTACAGGACGAACCGGTCGATGACATTACAAAGATTATATCTATGAAAAGCAGGGATGCCGGACAGCTCCCGCTGATTATCATCGGAGATGCTGCCGACTGTGACGAATTTACAAAAGCCGCTGTTAAGGTTGCGGATTTGATACTGCAGCGCCCTTTAACCGCCGCAGTGATTGAACAGCGCATAAATGTCTTTTTAAAACAGCAAAAGCGGATATACGAACCGGTTGCTGAAGAATTAAAAAAAGCAGACCTTGCCTTTAACGAAACATTTCCGCCAAAAACAGATGTGCCGGACGTGACGGGTATGCCGGATATACGTGATATTGCAAATATACCGGGAATGACTTCCGGCAAGAAGCATATTCTGGTCATTGACGATGATGCCCGTATGTTAAAAGTCATTAAGCTTCATCTGCATGAAAAATACGATGTAGCAACTGCCATCAGCGGAAAAATTGCTTTAAAATTCTTAGAAACCAAGCACACCGATTTAATTTTACTCGACTATGCCATGCCGGATGAAAACGGTCTTGTCGTACTTGAAAAGCTGCGTGCCAATCCGTCGACCCAAAATATTCCTGTCATCTTTTTAACCGGCATTACCGACCGCAAAAAGATACAGGAGGCACTGGTGATGAAACCGCAGGGTTACCTTTTAAAACCAATTAACAGAAAACGCCTGCTTGCTGCCATCCAAAATATACTTGAAGCGTAGTCGCAGCTATAAGAATAAAACTACCTGCGGAAGGAAGATGCCTATGGAAAACGAATTACATTTAACGGATTTAATCGATGTAGAAATGCTGCAAAGAATTCAGGATGCTTTTTCTGACATGACCGGCATTGCTTCCGTCACAACCGATGCTGACGGAGTTGCCGTAACAAAAGGCTCTCACTTTTCAGACTTCTGCATGAAATATACACGTTCTTCACCACTGGGCTGCCAGCGGTGTGAATTATGCGATAAAAACGGAGCGGAGCTGGCACTTCAAAAAGGAGCTTCTTCAACCTATTTCTGTCACGCTGGACTCGTGGATTTTGCCGCACCGATTATTGCGGACGGCAGAATGGTTGGCTGTTTTATCGGCGGTCAGGTGCTGACCGAGCCGCCGGATATTTCAAAAATCATGCAGGTCGCCGATGAACTGGGGGTTGACCCTGCCAGCTACATTCAGGCGGTTATGAAAGTCAATATCGTGGAAAAAAGCCAGATTGACAAAGCAGCAAGCTTTTTATATACCATTGCAAACGGTCTTTCCAATATTGCTTACCACAAATACCAGCTGTTTCAGGCAAATATTGAGATTGAAAAGGCGAACCGCATGAAATCAGATTTTCTCGCCAATATGAGCCATGAAATCCGTACCCCGATGAATGCTGTAATCGGCATGGCAGAAATGGCGCTGCGTGAAGACCTGCCGCCTGCCGCAAGGGATTATATTACTCAGATTAAAGCCTCCGGAAAGACACTTTTAACCATCATCAATGATATACTGGATTTCTCAAAAATCGAATCCGGCAAGATGAATATTATTCCGGTGGAATATGAACCGATGTCTACAATCCACGATGTTGCAAATATTATTACCACGCGGATTGGAAGCAAAAATGTTGAGCTGATTTTAGATATTGCACCGGATATCCCTTACAAGCTGTTTGGTGACAGTATCCGTTTTAAACAGATTTTGTTAAATCTTGCCAATAATGCCGTAAAATTCACCAAACACGGACGCGTGCTTTTAAAAATTTATGCGGATCCTGTAGAAAACGGTGAAACTGTTTTACACGCTTCTATTGAAGATACCGGCATCGGCATTAAAAAAGAACAGATTGGAAGACTTTTCCGCTCCTTTGAACAGTTAGACAGCAAACGCAACCGCAATATCGAAGGCACGGGACTGGGGCTTGCTATTTCCAAGCTGCTGCTGACGTTGATGCACGGCACTATTTCCGTTGAAAGCGAATACGGTGTTGGCAGTACCTTTTCTTTTACACTGCCGCAAAAGGTTCTGGATGACCGTCCAAGCGGTGTATTTAACAATGATCCGCCGGTACGTGCTGCACTTTTTATTAAAAACAGCCTTGTACAGGAACAGCTGCAAAAGGATCTGGACCGTCTGCATATTGCTTATGACAATTGTACCGTGACCGGGACTGAGCCGGGCAATACACCTGATTATCTTTTTATCGATTATGCGGTATTTTCCTCTGCCATGCAGGATTATATTCAGGCACACCCTGAACTGACCGCTGTATTGATTACAGACTTTTATACTTCGGTCAGCTGCAATTTAAAGAATCTGCACATTATAAAAAAGCCGCTGTACTCTTTAAATCTGATTTCGATTTTAAAAAATGAAGATCTGCATTTTGATGAAGAAGATGATGCCGACCACTTTGAATTTACGGCACCGGAGGCACAGATTTTAATTGTCGATGACAATGCTATTAACCTGACCGTTACGGAAGGACTTTTGAAGCCGCTTGGTATGCAGATTGACACCTGCCTCAGCGGAAAAGAAGCCATTGAAAAAATTTCGTCACAGATGTATGACATTATTTTTATGGATCATATGATGCCGGAACTGGACGGTGTGGAAACAACGCACATTATCCGGCGTTTTCATCCTGAATATGACGATGTTCCGATTATCGCCCTGACTGCTAATGCCATTGACGGTACAAAAGAAATGTTTTTAAAGGAAGGCATGAACGATTTTGTACCAAAGCCGATTGAACTGCAGTTTTTAACTGCAAAAATCAAGCACTGGCTTCCTGCGGAAAAGATTGACCGACAGCACGGTATGTCTGCAAGCAGAAATACCACAGGCACTGACAATACTGTAACTGCCACGAATGCCGCTGCGGACAATACGCAAGCACTTCCGGCAATTGAGGGACTTGATACAAAAGCTGCCATACAGCTTCTTGGCAGCCCGCAGTTATATATGACCGTTCTAAAAGATTACTACCGTGTCATTAAACAGAAGGCAGAACTGATTAAGAAATATGAGCAGCAGGAAGACTGGCACGCCTATACCATTGAAACCCACGCATTAAAAAGCGCTTCCAGACAGATTGGTGCGACTGACCTTGCCGAATCCGCTGCCCGTCTGGAACTTGCCGGTTCCAGACAAGATGCGGCACTCATTCATGAACAGACTGCTTCCCTCCTTCATGATTATTTACAATACCAGTCTGTTTTGCAGCCATATTTTCAAAAGGAAGAAAAAATCTCCGCACAGCAAACGATTACTGCACCGGTTCTGGAGAAGCTTTTTTATGCCATGTATGATGCAATTGATAATCTGAACAGCGATACCATGGAATCTACGCTGGAGGAAATGACACACTTTATCTATCCTGACAACCAGCAGGAATTTTTAAATCAGCTAAAGACGGCTGTTTCCGATATTGACGTGGAACAATGCACGAAAATCCTTGATGCATGGAAATCTGTTGTTTAATATCGTATTTTATCAACTACAATACCCCGCAGCGTATTACATTTCTGTTTATACCCTGCGGGGTATTTCTTAAAACATGTAGCCTTTTTTGTCCATACTGATGATAAACCTGATTTCACGCTGCTTTGCAATCTTATTTTTCTTCTTTTGATATACTTTGCGCCAGTTTTTCTACGGTTTTCTGTGGCAATTCAGCTAATTCTGCGACAGATTTTATGTCATTCCCCATATTAAGA
>OGFQ01001291.1_pt1 | contig 10857 bp, 8 predicted proteins | sample 1570961 | NCBI WGS metagenome assembly OGFQ01 (sample SAMEA2582022, study PRJEB24529) | metagenome | biome: Human gut stool | place: China | collected 2011
ATTCAGGCACGCGTTCCGTTCGAGTTGAACATCAATTAAAGAAAGGAGTGGATGGCAGAAGGTAAACAGCACCTGGTATTATCTCGACGAAAATGGAAAACTGCTGACCGGTTGGCAGCTCATCAAAAATGAATACTACTATCTCCATGAGGGCAAGATGCTGACCGGCTGGCTCAATGACAGCAACGGAAACACCTACTACATGGACAAGACAGACGGCAATATGAGCCGCGGCTGGAAGCAGATCGACGGCACCTGGTACTATTTCAATGAGTACGGACACCGCCAGAAAGGCTGGATTAAGGTATCCGGCACCTACTATTATCTGGATGAGAACGGTAAGATGGCTTCGAACACAACCCTGACGATTGATTCGGTGAAATACACCTTTGCCAAGAGCGGTGCGTGCCAGAATCCACCGTCCAGTCTCTCCGGCATGAGCGACAGCTATTTTGACCCAAGTGCTTCACAGGGAACAGGGACTTCGTCTGGCAGTTCTTCTTCAAGCAGCACTTCGGGGCCAAGCGGAACGGCTTCGAACAATTCCAATTCAGGGACCTCCAGTTCAGGTAACACCAACAATTCGAATAGTTCCGATCCTTCGACCAGTTTTACTGCACCGGGAAGTTCCAACAGCTCCAGCTCGTCAAATGGTTCTTCGTCGGGCACAACCGTTCCGATTCCTGGAAGCGGCTACAGCAGCTCCACTTCCACGCCGGGCGGGACTTCCAGTTCGTCAGGCTCTTCGAATAACCAGACAAGCAGCAGTTCCACCAGCGACACCGGCAATGTACCAAGCCGCATCTACAGCAACGGCACGACTTACACCGCACCGACGACATCAAGCTCCAGCTCGTCAGGCTCTTCGTCAAATTCGTCCGATAAACGGATTAACGGATTTACCTCCAATCAGGGCGATACGATTCAGGAGGGACAGACGCAGGGTCCTGGACGGAAATAAACCGTATTTGCAAAATATATAAGTGTTGTTAAAAAAAGATTTTGACCAACGATTCATAGCCTATATCGATGGTCAAAATCTTTTTAATTAAAATCATACCTTCTAAAAGCTGCCTACACCTCAAACACCAAATCCCCATAACTCGGGAACGGCCATAACTCTTTATCTACCAGCATTTCCAGCTCGTCTGCCGGTTTACGGAGAGCTACCATCGCCGGGCATACCTCATGCAGATAAGCGAATGCTTTTTCTTTGTTATCCTTGATCGCAGATGCCTTTGCCAGGATATCTTTGAGTGCCGCCAATGCCGCCTTCATCTCTGAGAGTTTATCAGAGGTCTCTAAAAGCAGTTCTTTCTGGACACTGACATCGGCCTCCTCACAGGCAGTCCGTACGGCTGTCAGGGAGGAAGCAAGCTGGGTCGTATATTTGACAACCGCCGGGATGATCTGCTTGCCCGCCATGTCGATCATCGTCTTCGCCTCGATGTTAACAGTCTTGGAATATGCCTCATACTCGATCTCGGCACGGGATTCCAGCTCGGTCCGGGTGTACACGCCAAATTCTTCAAAGAGCTTGATCGCTTTCTCTGTCCGGATTGCCTCGACAGAATCGATACCTGCTTTCAGGTTCGGGAGTCCACGGCGCTCTGCCTCTTTAACCCATTCCTCAGAATAACCATTTCCGCTGAAAATGATGCGGCGGTGCTCTGCAAACAGGCGCTTGATCATATCATGCACTGCGCTGTCAAAATCATCGCTGTTTTCCAATTCGTCCGCAGCCTCTTTAAACGCCTCTGCCACGATCGTGTTGAGCACGACGTTCGGGGATGAAACAGAATCCGAAGAACCAACCATACGGAACTCGAATTTGTTACCGGTAAACGCAAACGGTGAAGTACGGTTGCGGTCGGTTGCATCCTTGACGAAATCCGGAAGTGTCGCTACTCCCGTCTGAAGTACTTCGCCCTGCTTAGAATGTGCGGCTTCGCCCGTGCTGCACAGCTGATCGATAACATCCTCCAGCTGCTCGCCCAGGAAAATAGAGATGATCGCTGGCGGTGCCTCTGCCGCACCCAGACGATGATCGTTGCCCGGAATCGCGGTGGACTCGCGCAGCAGATCCGCGTGTCTGTCAACTGCTTTCATGATGCACGCCAGAACCAGAAGGAACTGTACATTTTCGTGCGGCGTCTCGCCCGGATTCATCATGTTGATGCCGTCATCGCTCGTCAGGGACCAGTTGTTGTGCTTACCAGAACCATTGATTCCGTCAAATGGTTTCTCATGCAGCAGACAGGTCAGACCGTGATGTCCTGCGACACGCTTCATCGCCTCCATGACCATCTGGTTGTGATCGACTGCCAGATTGACCTGACAATAGGTTGGTGCTAATTCATGCTGTGCTGGTGCAACTTCGTTGTGCTGTGTCTTTGCACTGACACCCAGACGCCACAGTGTCTCATTTAACTCTTTCATGAACGCACCGACTCTCGGACGGATGCTTCCAAAATAGTGATCATCCATCTCCTGTCCTTTCGGCGGCATCGCGCCAAACAGGGTACGACCGGTGTAGATCAGGTCTTTTCTCTGTAAATATTCGTTCTTATCAACCAGAAAATACTCCTGCTCCGGTCCCACATACGGAATCACACGGTGGGAAGTCGTATTTCCAAACAGGCGGAGAATCCGGAGTGCCTGCTCGTTGATTGCCTGCATGGAACGCAGCAGCGGTGTCTTCTTATCCAGTGCTTCGCCGCGGTACGAACAGAATGCAGTCGGTATGTAGAGTGTCACGCCCAGCGTATCTTCCCGCAGAAATGCCGGGGAAGTACAATCCCAGGTTGTATAGCCGCGTGCCTCAAAGGTGGAACGAAGTCCGCCCGACGGAAACGAGGATGCATCCGGCTCGCCCTTAATCAGCTCTTTACCGGAAAACTCCATGATAACGCGTCCGTTGGAATCCGGTACGGAGATAAACGCATCATGTTTTTCTGCCGTAATGCCGGTCAGCGGCTGGAACCAATGGGAATAATGCGTCGCACCGCGCTCGATCGCCCAGTCTTTCATCGCGTGTGCGACAACATCTGCGATGGACGGATCCAGCTCAGCTCCGTCTTCAATGGTTTTCTTCAGTTTTTTGTAAACACTTTTCGGAAGGCGTTCCTGCATCGCCTTGTCATTAAACACATTTTTCCCGAAAATTTCCGGTACGTTGATAATCTCGCTCATTCAATTCCTCACATTAATATGAAAACAGACCGGACCGCCGGTATGAATATCCGCGTTGCGAAATGTACATCCCTGCAGTCCGGTCATGAACCTTACTTATTCATCAGGCTTTTCCGATAGAACCGAACAGTTCCATCTTTGTCTTAACCGTCTCTTTGATCGCCTCAAAACCAGGTGCAAGAAGTTTACGCGGGTCAAATCCTTTGCCCTGCTGATCCTTACCAGCCTCGATATACTGGCGGGTTGCCTCTGCAAATGCCAGCTGGCACTCAGTATTTACATTAATCTTCGCTACACCTAAAGAAATGGCTTTCTTGATCATATCTTCCGGAATACCGGTACCACCGTGAAGAACCAGCGGCATATCGCCTACTTTTTCTTTTACGGCTGCCAGCGTCTCAAAGCTTAAGCCTGGCCAGTTTGCCGGATATTTGCCGTGGATATTGCCGATACCTGCTGCCAGCATATCAACTCCGAGGTCTGCAATCGCCTTGCACTCGTTCGGATCTGCACATTCGCCCATACCGATCACGCCGTCTTCCTCGCCGCCGATCGCGCCAACCTCAGCCTCCAGGGAAATACCTTTCTCCGCGCAGACTTTGACTAATTCTTTGGTTTTCTCTACGTTCTCGGCGATCGGATAATGGGAGCCGTCAAACATGATGGAAGAAAATCCAGCATCGATACATTTGTAGCAGCCCTCGTAGGTGCCGTGATCCAGATGCAGCGCAACCGGAACCGTGATGTTCAGCTCTTCGATCATCGCTTTTACCATCGCAGATACTGTCTTAAAGCCAGTCATATACTTGGCTGCGCCCTCAGAAACACTTAAGATAACCGGTGAGTTCTGCTCTTGTTCCCATACGTAGGAATCCGAAGATCCAGTAGATGATATTGAATAACGTCCGTAAAATCGCTTTGGTCCATTCAAGATTGTTGATGTTGAACTGACCAACCGCATATTTGCCATCTCTTGCCTTCTGAAGCATTTCCTTCGCACTAACTAACATATACAAACCTCCTCGTTGTCTCTTTTTGATCTAACCAGAGTCTATTATATACCATAATTCAGTATTTGCCTAGCCTGTCAAAAAAATAACAGGCAATTATTTCAATATTTTGTAACTTTTACTGTAAAATCTCCGAAACGGTCTTCTCCATCTCCTCCGGCTTGCACTGGCGGTTGTGACGGATCTCTGCCTTGCGGATCTCCTCGATCGCCTGCGGGATCTTCACGCCGGATGCTTTCTCCATCTCGTCGATAAGCTCGAACTCGCCCTTGCCTTCTTCGCTGCCGAAGATTGCCTCCATGACGCTGCGGGAGAATTTATATGGACTTGCCGTCGATGCGATAACTGTCTTCTTGGTATCGCCTGTCTCCTTCACATAGTTATGGTATACGCAGGATGCAACGCCGGTATGCGTATCGATCATATAACCGGTCTCATCGTAGAGACGCTTGATCTCGGCTGCATTTGCCGCCTGATCGGCATAACCGCCGACAAAATCTGCCATGCGCGCACGCATCTCGTCGGTAACCGAATATTTGCCATCTTTCGAAAGCTCTTCCATGCGTTTCTTGGTCTCCTCCGCATCGCAGCCGGTGGAGAGATAAATCAGACGTTCCAGGTTGCTGGAAATCAGAATATCCATCGACGGGGAAGAGGTCAGGATGAATGGACGGTTCTTGTCATATACGCCTGTCTTAAAGAAGTCGTACAGAACTTTATTGTCATTGGACGCGCAGATCAGCTTGTCGATCGGCACACCCATCTGTTTTGCAAAATAAGCAGCTAAGATATTGCCGAAGTTTCCGGTCGGAACGGTTACATTGATCTTCTCACCGTTCTCGATCTCGCCGTTTTCAAGCAGTTTTGCATACGCATATACATAGTACACAACCTGTGGTACGAGACGACCGATGTTGATGGAGTTTGCGGAAGAGAGCTGATAGCCTCTGCCTGCTAATTCTTTGGCAAATTCTTTGTCACCGAAGATTTTCTTGACACCGCTCTGTGCATCATCAAAGTTTCCGGAAATACCGACAACGCTTGTATTCGCGCCCTTCTGGGTCAGCATCTGCAGCTCCTGCACACGGCTGACGCCGTCCTTCGGGTAAAATACGATAATTCTGGTTCCCTCAACGTCTGCAAAACCAGCCATCGCTGCCTTTCCGGTATCGCCGGAGGTTGCGGTCAGGATCACGATCGTGTTCTCCGCATGGTTCTTCTTCGCCGATACGGTCATCAGATGCGGCAGGATCGAGAGCGCCATATCCTTGAAGGCAATCGTGCTTCCGTGGAACAGCTCCAGATAATATGCTCCGTCTGCTTTGACAAGCGGCGCAATCTCTTCCGTATCAAACTTACTGTCGTAAGCGCGCTCGATGCAGGTTTTCAGCTCTTCCTCTGTGAAATCAGTCAGGAACTGCTTCATAACTGCATAAGCTACTTCCTGATATGTTTTATGGGATAATTCTTCCAGGCTGCAATCTAACGCCGGGATATGATCCGGCATGAACAGGCCGCCGTCTGCTGCCAGTCCCTTTAAGATCGCCATCGAAGCCGTTACGTTGTTTTCACCGCCACGGGTACTGCTGTAATTGATTGCCATGATTTTCATCCTCTCTTTTTATCTTTCCCCGTCGTCCCCATCTTTGCAAAGGATGCCGGAGTCAAACTTTCTGCCATGTGAATGTTCTGTATCGTTTTGCAGTTCTCCCGCAAAGTTACGGAACCCCCTGCTCACTTTAGTTAAAAATTCTATCATACTTTATGGCACAGCGCAAGAAAAATCCCCCCTTAATACGTGATCTTCCAGCGCCCAAACAATCCCTTCTTAAAATGGGAAAACCGCCGTGAAGCACTCTCATTTCCCATCTCGATCGCCTTCTGGTAGCACTGTGCCGCCCGCTCAAGATCTTCCGGGGATTCATTTTTCCGTTCGTAGATAAATCCAAGCTCATAGAGTGCATATCCGTCACATTCCGTCTGTGCCGCCCGCTCAAAAAGCTCCTTCGCCTTATTTTCATCGGCGGTGCAGCCTTCTCCCTTCATATAGAGATAGCCTAACTTGGATGCAGACTGCAGACTTCCGGCTTCTTCGCACCGGTTCAGCCACTCAAATGCTTTTGCATAATCGCGGTCTACTCCCTCTTCGCCCTGGAAATACAGGCATCCAAGAATCTCCATGCACTCTGGATTTCCCTGCGAAGCGCCTTTTTCGTACCAGGAAACTGCCTGCTTCATATCAATCTCGCCGTTCAGACCATCCCGATAGATATTTCCAAGCGCCAGGCTTGCCTGTCCGTCCGTCTCGATCCCAGCTGCCTCCCGCAGAAGTTTTTCTGCCCGGACAGTGTCCTGCTCATCGGACGGGCGCAGATACAGGCGGGCTAACGGAAGCGCCGCCTCTTTGATGCCTGCCGCATATGCTTTTCCATACCAGTAAAACGCTTTTTCATCATCGCGCTCCACCAGCTCATCCTGATAAAACAGATTTCCAAGTTCTTCAAAGCTCTCCGCCTCGTTCCGCGCCGCGGCTCCTTCCAGCGCCTGGACGGCCGCCTGGATATCGCGCTCTGTGCCCTGTCCGTTTAAATACATCTGCCCCAGATACAGCATGGCGCGGGAAGACCCCTGCTTTGCCGCCGCATAGTCATATTGGAATGCAGCTTCCCAGTCTTCTTCCTGGCGGTAATGTTCCCCCATCTGGAAGAGTCCCCAGACCTCCCCGCTGGCGGCGCACTGGTTCGCCCAGCGAAGTGCCTCTTTTTCATCTTTTTCCCGGTATGTACCATTCTGGCAGCATTTTCCCATCTTAACCATCGCCGGGATAATGCCGCCGTCCGCCGCCCGTTCGTACCAGAAGAGACACTGCTCACGGGCGCTCTCAGTCTGCGGCATATAATCGGCCAGATCTTCCCACTCAACTGCTTCGCCCATCTGCCACGCGGCATAGACATCGCCCATCTCAGCGGCATCCCGCACCTGACGGTAACTTTCCTCGATGGAATAACGTGCCGACTGCTTCATCTGTTCGTCATACTGACCGGCGCGCAGCGCTCCTAACACTGCCCGGGCACTTCCCGCCGAAGCCCCCCGCAGATAACATTCATACGCTTTTTTCTCATTGAACCCGACAGCCCCGTCCCCCCAGCTGTAACAGTGTCCTAAAAAGAACCATGCTTCCGCATCGCCCGCATACGCCGCCTCTTCCAGCCAGGTAACCCCCTGGGCGTACATCGCATCGTTACACTGTTTCCAGATCTGGTCTGCACCTTTCTCACATAAGCCTGTCATCAGGATTGTCATATATCATTCATCCGCCTTCCACACGAAATTGTATCAATTAAAACTTTCTGCCTCCGCCGCCGTGCATCCTTCCGCTGCTGCCCTGATGTATGGTCGTCCTTCCAGCCGAACCGCCCGAAGCGCCCGGACCCGGATTTTTCGGAATCCGTCTGGTCACTACCGACCGGTTTACAAACTGCTCCTCATTTTGGACAAAATGCAGCGCACTGTCCGCCCGGTATGCCATATGGAACCCCAGCGACTGGCGGTGTTCTTTCTGCATCTTATACTGGCGCATCACCGAAAAGCACGGGAGTGCCGCCACGATTGCAGCCGCGACCGCCGCAAACAGCACCTCATACCATTCCAGGGAATGTTTTTTCTCCTCGCGCACCTGCGTATACTGTCCCGCCGGAACGCCCATCTCCAGATAATTTTCGATGCTGTCGATCGCCCCCAGCGCGCCTTCCGCATAGTTTCCATCCGCCACGCTGTCATATGCCGCATCCAGCACCTTCTCTACCCGCGCATCCGTCAGCACCTTCATCGCATACCCGGTGGTAGAAACGTATATCTCCCGGTTGTCCATATCGATCGAAAGCAGAATACCACTCGCATCGTCCCCGACGCCCAGTCCGTGGGTATCGTAAAAATCATCGGCATAGCTTTCCGCCGATTCTCCCTGTGCGTCCTCGACTGTCAGTACCGCCAGATCGGCATCCTGTGAATCACGCACCTCATCGATCCGTGTCTCCAGCTCCTGCACTTCTTCCGCGCTGAACAGTCCCGCCTCGTCGAAGACGCGCGTGCCTTCCGCCGCCCATATAGGGCTGACCTGTGAAAATGAAATAAATGCTGCAACAAAGAAGCATATAAAATCTTTCAGCCGTCCATATTTCTTCTTTTTCTGTGTGACTCCCGCATTTTGATTCTCTATCATATCAGGTATCCTCCCAGCAGCAAAAGTACAAACACAGGAATGAAAATCGTCAAAAGCAGGCGCACCAGTTTTTTCGAATCAACCGGCAGGACGCCGCAGACCTTTCCATTTTCCCCATTCATCGCAAAATAGTACATCTGACCGCTCTTCGGATCCGGATAGGTCATCATCCACACCGGAAGCATGGCATAGTTCCATTTTTCCCCCGTGATGGTCTCCCGATGGTTCCGGATATCCACATGATCGTAGCCGGAGACGCTATTTTGCAGGGATTCTCTCGTATACTGCTTGATCTCCTGCTCAATCTCCTGTGTAAATTCTTCCTTTTCCCGGTCGCGCCGCTCCGCCCTAAATCCCAGAAAATAGCCTGCCTGAAACGGGCGCAGCTTCTTCATATCAAACGGAAGCACGGTCTCGGCAAGGCTGCGGTCCGCCTGCTTTAACGCGTTGCGCGCCACATCCTTGATGGGAAGCTCCGCCTTTTTCTCCAGATGGTAACGGCTCGTCTCGATATACTCGATCTCCCCCGCCACCGTCACGCGTTTCCGCAGCGCCTCCGCCTGCATCTCACCGGATACCTGGCAGCTATACATCCAATATGGATAATAAATTCCCTCCAGATACTCCATCTGACGCGGTGAGTAGAAATCATCTGGCACATACTTTTTCTTCTGAATCCAGTTTTTAAAGATTTCTTTTGCCTTTTTCTTGTCGATCTCAAACGGAATCAGACCGTCCGGGCGGTATTTACCGTCCAGGCTTCCCGAAAGAACCACCGGATTGTGACAGTAACAGCAGTACGTGGACGCCGTCGTCTCCTGTGCCACAATCTCCGCGCCGCAGCTCGGGCAGGTATAGAGAACCATCTTAGACTCCGCCTGCTTCTGGCTCTCTATCTTTTCCGCTTCCGGCATTCCACCCGGCTTCGAAGCTTCCTCTGACTTTCTGGCTGCCTCTTCCATCTCTTTCAACGTCTCTTCCGTAAACGCTGAGAGGCAGTATTCACATTTAAATTTCTGCGTCTTCGGATCAAACACCAGCCCGCCGCCGCAGTTTGGACACTTATATGATTGTATCTCCATACGCCCTATGACCTCGGTTTTCCGCATTCAGAACAAAACTTACCTGTATTGACCGTTCCGCAGCTGCAGGTCCACGGACCGGCTGGTCTTGGCTTGCCGCACTCGGAGCAGAACTTTCCGTGGTTGACATTGCCGCACTCACAAGTCCAGGATTCTGCCGGAGCTGCCGCACTGTCCTGAGGCGGTGCGTTCTGTCCTGCCGGTTGTGCATAAGCGCCCTGTGGTGCCGCATCCACCTGTCCCGGCTGCTGTGCATAACCACCCTGCGGCGCTCCATTCGCCTGCCCCGGCGCATAGCCGCCCTGCGGTGCCGCATATCCCTGCCGCGCCGCCTGCTGCATCTGCATCTGCTGCAGGTTGGACGCCGATGCGGCGCCCATAAATCCGCCGCCGAAGTTCATGCCGGCGCCCATTCCCATGAAGCCTGCCATCGCACCGCTTCCGTTGGAACCGGCTGCCTCAAAGCCGCGTGCCATCGCGCCCTGTACATACCCCTCGCGCACCGACGGGTCGCCGAGCATCGCGCCCTGATTCCGCATATTGATAAGTTTCTGCGATTCTTCATCATAGGAAATGCTGGCGATACCAACTGACTGGATCTCCATGCCACGCAGACGGTTCCACTCTTCATCCAGCGTCTCCGCCATATATCGTCCCAGTTCCCTGCCTTTGGAGGCTACAAAGGAAATCCGCACGCCATCCGCCGACATCTGGTTGATCGAGGTCTGCAGCGCTTCCAGGAACTCCGCTAAATACTGCTCATTGATGGAATCAATCTCCACCTGATCCTGATTTTTCGGAATAGCCTCCGCATAAAATTTCAATGGATCCGTGATCTTGATGGAGTAAGTTCCATGTGCGCGCAGAAACAGCTCGGAATTGTAGAATAAATCAAAATAGTTGATCGGCGTCCGTGTGCCGAACTTGATTCCCTTGATCTCCTGGAGATTAATATAGTAGACCTTCTGTGCATACGGCGTCTGTCCGCCATAGCGCACACGGTTGAAGGATTCTTTCAGCGCATCGCCGAACTGTCCGTTAAACAGGGACGGCAGGGATGAATTCTGCACTGTATAATAACCCTCTTCCGCTGTATAATCAACGACCTTACCGCCGTCCACCAGCATCATAAACTGATTCGGGTACACATGGATCACAGAACCATTGGACACCGTTTCCGGTGTTCTCTTCCGGTTCTCCCCGCGGCGTGTCTGCACACCCGCTGAAAATACGGTCTGTTCCCCCATATTTTCCGGTTCAATCACTTCCAGCCACTGATCTGCCAGCGCTCCTCCCACTGCCGATGCAACCGCCTTAATAATTCCCATGTTTTACCCCTTTCCTGATATCC
>OGFQ01001303.1_pt1 | contig 10676 bp, 10 predicted proteins | sample 1570961 | NCBI WGS metagenome assembly OGFQ01 (sample SAMEA2582022, study PRJEB24529) | metagenome | biome: Human gut stool | place: China | collected 2011
ATATATTTTGCAGGAGAGGTTATAGATGTTGATGCAGTGACCGGAGGATTTAATTACAGCAGCACAATGTTCCATGTAATACTTCCGCAGGCTTTCAAAAATGTATTGCCGGCACTCGGCAACGAGTTTATTGTACTTGTAAAGGAAACCTCTGTTGCAGGTTATGTTGCACTTCAGGATCTTACTTATGTGGGCAACCTTATCCGCTCAAGAACATACGAGGCATTTTTCCCACTCATCTCGGTAGCGGCAATTTACCTTGTAATAGTATTGATTCTGACATACTTCCTCAAAAAGCTCGAAAGGAGGCTGCGCAGCAGTGACCACTAATAATGATGTATTAATCAAGGTTGAGGGACTTAAAAAATCCTTTGGCAGCAACGAAGTGCTTAAGGGCATTGATGCAGAAATCCATAAGGGCGATGTTATGGTGGTTATCGGTGCATCGGGTTCGGGCAAATCAACATTTTTGCGCTGTTTAAATCTTCTTGAAGAGCCGACAGACGGCAAAATCATAGTTGACGGCGTAGATATTAACGATAAAAACATAGACATTAACCTGCACCGCAGAAAAATGGGTATGGTGTTCCAGCAGTTCAACCTTTTTCCGCATATGACAGTGCTCAAGAATATGATTCTCGGCCCTGTAAAGCTCCTTAAAAAGAGCAAGGAAGAGGCTGCAAAAGAGGCAATGGAGCTGCTTGAAAGAGTAGGACTTGCCGACAGAGCAAACGATTATCCGTCACAGCTTTCGGGCGGTCAGAAACAGCGTGTGGCAATCGTGCGTGCGCTTTGTATGAATCCCGAGGTAATGCTTTTTGACGAGCCGACCTCTGCGCTTGACCCTGAGATGGTAGGCGAGGTACTTGAGGTTATGAAAAGACTTGCCAAGGACGGGATGACAATGGTTGTTGTAACTCACGAAATGGGTTTTGCCCGTGAGGTAGGCACAAAGGTTGTGTTCGTTGATAAGGGCGTAATTGTAGAGCAAGCACCGCCGCAGGAATTCTTTACAAATCCCAAGAACGAGAGATTGAAAGAATTTTTGTCAAAGGTATTTTAATTTAATAAATTTGGACAGTCTGATAAGATAATGTGCTTGTCAGACTGTTTTTGTAAGGAAAATTATTTGGTGATCAGATAGGTAAAACACCGGTAGGGCAATAAAGTTTGGAAACGCAAAACTTTTAGCTTAAAAAATCACAAAAGCTTTGACCTGAATTTTATTTTCGGGACGGATAGTTTTGCTTGTATCTTACTTTGTTTGCCCAACCAAAATGGACATTAACAACACACAAATCAGAAGGTAAAAAAATGGAATTACTTATAAAACAGCGAGTTTTTTCGTGGTCAGATACTTACGATGTTTACGATGAGTATGACGAGCCGAAATATTTTGTAAGGGCTGAAATGTTCAGGCTTACGCATCAGATTCATATATATGACAGAAATCGCAATGAAATCGGTATGATTAAACAGCGATTTTTTACGCTTATGCCGACTTTTGATATAGAAATAAACGGACAGCCGTTTGGCAGTATTGAGAAAAAATTTACATTTTTTAAGCCGAAGTATAACCTCGACTACAACGGTTGGCGCTGTGAGGGCGATTTTATGTCTTGGAACTACAGCGTTTACGAGGCTTGCAGTATGGTTGCGCAGATTTCAAAAAAGCTGTTCCGTTGGGGAGATACTTATGTTATCGACTATGCAGACCCGGGAAACGAAATTTTGGTGCTTATGCTCGCAATTGCAATAGACGCCGCAAACTGTTCGCAGAATAATAACTAAGTAGGTAATTTATGATTGACAGACCAAAACTTGACAAAAATCTTGACGGCAAAACCTATGCAGAGGCGATTGCGGCATATTATCAGATACTCAAGGACAAGAAAAACGGCAAGACAAAAATTGACAAGCAGTTTGAATACAATATATATAAGGGATTTTTTTGCCGACAACAAAGGCAAAAGCCTTGAAGATGCTATAAAATACCGGAAATATAAAAAGAAGTTGCAGGGACATAACCGTTATGAAAAAAGCGACCTTTCCGTTTTAGATAACAACTGATTAGCTTATGCTTATTTGATTTGGTTTTTATTGCAGTTTTGACCTTTGAGTAGTATAATTAAAATGTTAAGCTAAAATTTACAAGGAGATAGGGCAGAGGTTGAGCCTTTGCCGAGCATATAATGGAAAATTTGCACCTTGAGCCGTTGGGAAACGGCATTGAAATATATGTTACCAAAAGTTACAGATACTCGACCGACACCATTTTGCTTGCCGATTTTTCAAAGCCTATGGGCAGTAAAAAATGTGCGGAGCTTGGTACGGGCTGCGGCACGATTCCGCTTTTGTGGTGCAGGGACAACAAAAATCTGAAAATTGACGCTGTTGAAATTCAGGAAAATGCCTGTACTGTTGCACAAAAAAGCGTGGAACATAACAACCTTTGCGACAACATAAATATTGTGAATGCCGACTTGTGTGACCTTAAGGGCAAGCTGAATTTTGGCTGTTATGATGTTGTTGTGTGCAATCCGCCGTACAAAATCGGCGGCGGAGGAATAAAAAATCCTACCTCGGCAAGACTGATTGCAAGGCACGAAAGTGAATGTACGCTCGATGACATTTGCTCGGCGGCGGCAAAGCTGCTGCAGTTTGGCGGCAGATTTTTTATGTGCCAGCGCCCCGAAAGGCTGAGCGATGTAATGGAGTCGATGCGAAAATTCGGAATTGAGCCAAAGACATTGCGGCTTGTTCAGCAGAGGCTGACAAAAGCGCCTAAGTTGTTTTTGCTTGAGGGCAGACGAGGCGGAAAACGAGGCTTTTTGAATGTATTGCCCACACTTTTTATAGAGGACGAAAACGGTAATTTTTCAAAGGAAATGCTTGAAATTTACGGAAGTTATAAATCAGATCATTTAGAAAATACAGAGGATAATAGGCTATGAGCGGAATTTTATATGTAACGGGAACACCGATAGGCAACCTTTCAGATCTTTCGCCGAGAGCGGTTGAAACGCTTGAAAAGGTTGATTTTATTGCGGCGGAGGACACAAGAGTAACACTGAAACTTTTAAATCATTTTGGCATAAAAAAGCCGATGGTAAGCTACTTTGAGCACAACAAAAGAGAGCGTGGCGAGATTATTTGTGCAAGAATTGAGCAGGGCGAAAACTGCGCCATTGTTACGGACGCAGGTATGCCTTGCATTTCCGACCCCGGCGAAGATTTGGTAAAGCTGTGCGAGGAGAGGGGCATAAAAACGGTTGTTATTCCCGGCCCGAGTGCGGTTATTTCCGCCCTTGCGGTGTCGGGACTCAGTACGGGAAGATTTACTTTCGAGGGCTTTTTGAGCGTGAATAAGAAGAGCCGTACAGACCATTTAAAAAGCCTTGCAAATGAGCACCGTACTATGATTTTTTACGAAGCTCCGCATAAACTGCCGCAGACATTGCGTGATTTGTACGCAAATTTTGGCGACAGAAAGCTGACCATTGTGCGTGAAATTACTAAAATTCACGAGGAAGTTATACGCACCACAACTAAAAATGCGGCGGAAAATCTCAGCGACGGCAGTGTAAAGGGCGAAATAGTGCTTGTGCTTGAGGGTGCGCCGCAGATTGACGATACCGAAGAATTTACCCTTGAGTATGCGGTTGAAACCGCTAAAAAGCTGATAGAAAACGGAGCAAGAGCAACCGATGCGGCAAAAGAGGCGGCGGCGCTGACAGGCTTTAAGAAGAACGAAATTTACAAGGAGTTGATCTGATGACATACGAACAGGCTATTGAAAAAATACATTCATTGCTTACCTTTGGTTCTCGTCCCGGACTTGACCGAATGAGAATTTTTCTCGAAAAACTCGGCAATCCTCAGGATAAACTAAAGTATATTCACATTGCGGGCACAAACGGCAAAGGCTCTGTGTGCGCAATGCTTTCGGCTGTGCTTGTTGAGGCAGGCTACAAAACAGGTCTTTTTATCTCTCCGTATATAACGGATTTTCGAGAGAGAATACAGATAAATAATCAGATGATTTCAAAGGAAATTCTCACCGACGCAGTGGAAAAGACTTTCCCGATTATTGAGGAATTGCGCAAAGACGGGGTGATTATTACAGAGTTTGAGTATGTAAACGCTTTGCAGTTTTATATTCACGCAAACGAGAAATGCGACATTGTTGTACTCGAAACGGGTATGGGCGGACTTCTTGACTGTACAAATACAATTTTGCCGCCGCTTTGCTCGGTGATTACAACAATCGGGCTTGACCATACGGCGATTCTCGGAAATACCATTGAGGAAATTGCGTGGCAAAAGTGCGGTATTATAAAAAACGGCTCGATTGCCGTTACTTCCAAGCAGGAAGAAAACGCAATGAGCGTGATTGAATGTACTTGTAAAAGCAGAAATGTTGAACTTTTCAAAAGTGAAAGTGCAAAAATAAAAGTGATTTCAGAAAGCCTTGAAAGCACAAGGTTTGAATATGACGGTACAGAGTTTGAACTGCATTTGATTGGCGAGCATCAGATTGAAAATGCAAAAACGGCATTGACCGCATTAAAGGCACTTTGTGACAGCGGCAAAATAGAGGTGAGCAAAAGCGCATTGCAGAAAGGCTTTGCAAAGGCGGTAAACCCTGCAAGGCTTGAGCTTATGAGCAAAAATCCCGTAATTTTGCTTGACGGCGCACACAATCCAAACGGTATTGAGGCGCTGAGCAAGGCGGTTAAAAAGTATCTGCCTAATCAAAGACGAATTTGCCTTATGGGTATGCTTGCCGATAAGGACAGCGCAAGCTCGATTAATTTGCTTGAGGGACTTTTTGAGGAGATTTTTACCGTTACGGTAGATAACCCGAGAACACTTACGGCAGAGGCACTTGCCGAAAAATGCAGACAGCATTTTCCAAAGGTAGAGGCTTTTGACGATAACAAAAAGGCGCTTGATGCGGCAGTGAAAAAGGCAAAGGAAGAGAACATACCGCTCGTTATTTGCGGTTCGCTTTACCTTGCAGGAGAGCTAAGACCGTATTTGTTGGACCTTTAAAAAATTCGTATAATTAACCCCGTCATCGCTTTGTGGTGACGGGGTATTGTTTATGGCTTTTTGTAAATAATTGGGATAAATTAGGGTTTACCACATAAAGTTTAGTATAATAAATTCAAAATTTAGGTCAACCCTTTTTAAAGGGTTGCGGGTTTGGGCAGAGCCCATAAAACATTAAAAACACACTGATTTTTAATAAAAACAAATGGTTGAATTTATATCATAGGATAAATAAACCTTAGATTGTTCAAGACCTTAAAATAAAACAAAAGTCAAGATTAATAAGTGGCAGAAAGTAAGAAAGTCACACTTTAGCAATCTTAGAGAAAAGATACTATAAAAGATGCAAAAGTTTGCGTGTGTGGCTAATTTGCCCTTAAAAAGTGGCAAATTAGTAGTTTTAGTAGCGTAGCTTTTCTTTTTGTTGCTGTTGCATTGGCTCTCGCCGTTATGTTCAATTCGCCAAACAGCAAGCCGTTTGGCTATCAGAATTTGCAATAACATAAAGTATTTGTGGGCGTTGCCCACACCCACAACCTTTGAAAAGGTTGACCAAACTTTTATATTCGGGACAGAAACATTTTCTTTTGCCGTACTTTGTTACCCGACCGAAAATCAGTTAAACCCTAATCTACAAACATTTATTTATTATTATAAAGAGAGTGATTTTATGTCTGACACTATTGCTGCTATCAGCACTGCACAGGGTGAGGGCGGTATCTCTGTAATTCGTATTTCGGGTGATTCCGCATTCTCTGTTTGCGATAAAATTTTTAAAGGCATCAATAATAAAAAACTTGCCGATATGAAAGGCTATACCGCATCTTTCGGAAAAATTGTAAGTGACGGTGAAGAAATAGACGAGGCGGTCGCACTTGTTTTTCGTGAACCGCTTAGCTATACGGGCGAAAATGTTGTCGAGCTTTCATGCCACGGCGGTATCTATATTACAAAACTTGTACTTCGTGCGGTGCTTGATGCAGGCGCAGTTCCGGCACAGGCAGGCGAATTTACAAAACGGGCATTTTTAAACGGAAAAATCGACCTTTCCGAGGCGGAGGCTGTAATCGACATCATTTCCGCAAAATCCCGTTCCGCCGCAAGGGCGGCTCTTTGTGTAAAAGAGGGTGCGGTTCGCAACAAAATTGACGAAGTAAAAAATCTCTTGCTTTCAACGGCGGCACATCTTTCCGCATGGGCAGACTATCCCGAAGAAGATATTGCCGAAGTAACCGACGAACAGCTTTACGATTCGTTTGATGTGAGTATTGCAATACTTGACGGACTTATTTCGAGTTATGACAGCGGACAGGCGGTAAAGCAGGGTATAGACACGGTAATTGCGGGCAGACCGAATGTAGGAAAAAGCACTCTTATGAACTTGCTTTCGGGTTGCGAGCGCAGTATTGTTACCGACATACCCGGCACAACCAGAGATATTATTGAAGACACGGTAATTGTCGGAGATGTTATTCTTAGGTTAAGCGACACTGCGGGACTTAGAACAACCGATGACAAGGTAGAGAAAATCGGTGTGGATAGGGCAAAGCACAGACTAAAACAGTGCGGACTTTTGCTTGCGGTGTTTGACTATAACCGCAGTCTTGACGATGACGACAAAGAATTGATAGAATCGGCAGGCGAAGTGCCTTGCATCGCGATAATCAACAAAACCGATTTGGACAAACAGCTTGACACAGAGTACATTGAAAGCAAGATAAAAAATGTGGTTTATCTTTCGGCAAAAAGCGGAGATGGCAGAGCAGAGCTTGTAAAAGCGGTTGAAGATATTGCGGGAATGGATAATTTTAACCCGAGTGAGGGTGTACTTTCCAATGAAAGACAGAGGCAGGCGGTATTAAACTCCCTAAACTCTGTAAAGGACGCAAAAAATGCTCTTGAAATCGGACTTACCTATGATGCAATCACTGTAAGCATTGAAGAGGCAATTACAAGTTTGCTTGAACTCACTGGTGAGAGAACAAGTGATGAAGTTGTAGACAGAGTATTCCATAATTTTTGCGTGGGCAAGTAATCTTGTTATTGAAAATCGAAAGTCAGAGTAAATTATGGTTTAATGTGCAAATTAAGCAAAATAATTTTAAAATTTAGGTCAAGCCTTTTTAAAGGTTGACCAAACTTTTATAATTTATTAACCCTAAAAAGGAATGAAATATATGAAATATTTTGCAGGAGAATATGATGTAGCAGTTATCGGTGCGGGTCACGCAGGCATTGAGGCGGCTTTGGCTGCCGCAAGACTTGGCTGTAAAACTGCTGTTTTTACTATTAATATGGATGCCGTCGGCAACTGCCCTTGCAATCCGTCAATCGGCGGTACGGCAAAGGGACATCTCGTTCGTGAAATTGATGCCCTTGGCGGAGAAATGGGAAAGACCGCCGATGAATGCTTTTTGCAGTCACGAATGTTGAATCGTGGCAAAGGACCTGCCGTTCACTCGCTCAGAGCACAAATTGACCGCCGCAAATATTCAACGGTTATGAAACACAAACTTGAACTGCAAGAAAATCTTGAATTAAGACAGGCGGAAATCGTTGAAATAGAAAAGACAGAGGACGGTTACGACCTTACCACAAGAATGTTAGCGGTTTTTCATTGCAAGACGGTTGTTATTGCAACGGGTACATACCTCGGCGGAAGAATTTTTGTGGGCGAGGTATCATACGAAAGCGGCCCTGACGGCATTTTTCCTGCCTCTTTTCTCGGTGCAAGTCTTAAAAAACTCGGTTTGCCGTTAAGAAGATTTAAAACAGGTACTCCTGCCCGAGTTCTCAGAAATTCCATTGACTACTCAGACCTTGAGGTACAAAAGGGTGACGAACCGCCGCAGCCTTTTTCGTATGAAACCGAAAATTTAGGCGAGAACAAGGTGGATTGCTACATAAGCTGGACAAATGAGGAAACCAAGCAGATTATTCTCGACAATATTCACCGTTCGCCGCTTTATGCAGGCAAAATTGAGGGTATCGGCCCTCGTTACTGCCCAAGTTTTGAAGATAAAATTATGAGATTTAAAGACAAGCCGAGGCATCAGCTTTTTATTGAGCCTTGCGGTCTTGATACAGAGGAAATGTATTTGCAGGGTATGAGCTCGTCACTTCCTGAAGAGGTACAGCTCAAGTTTTACCACACAATAAAAGGTCTTGAAAACTGCGTAATTATGCGCCCTGCCTATGCGATTGAATACGATTGCGTTGACCCGACAGCTATGCTTGCTACCCTTGAATTTAAGGATTTTCCTAATCTTTTCGGTGCAGGTCAGTTCAACGGCAGTTCGGGTTACGAGGAGGCGGCGGCTCAGGGACTTGTGGCAGGAATTAATGCGGCTCTAAAAGTTCTCGGAAAATCTCCGCTCATTCTTGACAGAGCAGGCTCTTATATCGGCACACTTGTAGATGACCTTGTAACCAAGGGTGCAAACGAGCCGTACAGAATGATGACCTCAAGAAGTGAGTACCGCTTGATTCTCCGTCAGGACAATGCGGACGAGCGACTTACTCCACTCGGTCACGAAATCGGACTTATCAGTGAAGAAAGATACCAAAAATTCTTGCATAAGCAGGAGCTTAAAAAGCAGGAGATAAATCGACTTAAGACAACCGTAATTTCTCCGACAGATGAGGTAAACAAAATCCTTACCGAGAGAGGCACAAGTGAAATTACAACGGGTGTGCATCTCATTGACCTTATAAAAAGACCGCAGCTTGACTACAAGTCGCTCGAAAGCATAGATACAGGCAGACCTGCGCTTGACCCGAATATTTTTGAGCAGGTAGAGGTTGAAATCAAGTATGAGGGATATATTGCAAAGCAGTTAAAGCAGGTGGAGCAGATGCGCAGACTTGAAAACCGCCATTTGCCCGAAAATTTTGACTACCGCACAATCAAGGGACTTAGACTTGAGGCACAAGAAAAGTTGAACAAAATAAAGCCGTTGAGCATAGGACAGGCATCGAGAATTTCGGGCGTATCGCCTGCCGACATCAGCGTGTTGCTCATTTGGCTTGCTCAAAACAAATAACGAGGAATTTATGATTAAAGATTTACTCCTGAATTTTATAAAAGACTATAAAATTACACTCACCGAAAATCAGTACGAGCAGTTTCAAAAATATTTTGAACTGCTTGTAGAATGGAACGAAAAAATGAACCTAACCGCCATAACAGACGAGAACGGTGTGGCGCTCAAACATTTTGCCGACAGCCTTAGCTTGCTGAATTTTGTTGACATTCCGCAGAACAGCACACTTGCCGATGTGGGTACGGGTGCAGGTTTTCCGGGTGTTGTTCTGAAAATTGCCAGACCAGACATAAAGCTCACACTTATTGACAGCCTTAATAAAAGACTTGTTTTCTTGAATGAGGTTTGTTCTCAGCTCGGCATAGACGCAGAGCTTATCCATAGCAGGGCAGAGGACGGCGCAAGAGATGAAAAGCTGAGAGAAAGTTTTGATTTTGTTGCGTCAAGAGCGGTTGCACGAATGAATGTTTTGAGTGAATATTGCCTGCCGTATGTAAAGGTTGGCGGTGCGTTTTGTGCAATGAAAGGCGCACAAGCAAATGAAGAATTTAAAGAGTCATTAAATGCAATTAACACCCTCGGCGGTAAACTCGAAAACAAATATTTCTTTGAACTGCCCGAAAATGGCGGAGAAAGAGCGATTGCGGTTGTGAGAAAGGTTAGAAACACTCCGCAAAAATACCCCCGTCAATCGGGAAAAATTAAGGCAAAGGCTTTGTAATTATGGAAAATAATTTTTATAATATTTTTGATTCACACGCACATTACGATGACAAATGGTTTGATGAGGACAGAGAAGTTTTGCTTTCGTCAATGCAGGAAAACGGAGTTTGCGGTATTGTAAACAATGCCGTAGATTTGGCGACCGCACAAATTTGTATTGATTTTTGCGAAAAATACGATTTTATGTACGGTGCAGTCGGTTATCACCCCGAAAATCTTGAGAATATGCCGAGCGACTACCTTGATAAGCTGGCAGAGCTTTTACAGCACAAAAAAATTGTTGCTGTGGGAGAAACCGGACTTGACTATCACTGGGATATACCGAGAGATTTGCAGAACAGAGTTTTTGAAGAACAGATAAAACTTTCGCTTGATGTGAATATGCCGATAATCGTGCATGACAGAGAGGCGCACGGCGACACACTCGATTACCTCAGAAAATACAAGCCAAAGGCACTTGTCCACTGCTTTTCGGGCAGTGTGGAGATGATGAGAGAAGTAATTCGATACGGCGGTTACATAAGCCTTGGCGGAGTTGTTACCTTTAAAAATGCAAGGCATAGTGTAGAGGTAGCAAAAGAAGTGCCGATAGACAGACTTTTGCTTGAAACCGATTGCCCGTATATGTCGCCCATACCGTTTCGTGGCAAAAGATGCGACAGTACAATGATAAAATATACAGCCGTAAAAATTGCGGAAATAAGAAATATCGGAGTGCAGGAGCTTTTAAATATTACCGCCGAAAACGCAAAAAGATTTTATGGGATTGACGATTGAGTTTTTTGTATTTGAGAGCAAAACTAAAGTTTAATAAATTTAAAATTTAGGTCAAGCCTTTTTAAAGGCTTGCGGGTT
>OGFQ01001308.1_pt1 | contig 10641 bp, 9 predicted proteins | sample 1570961 | NCBI WGS metagenome assembly OGFQ01 (sample SAMEA2582022, study PRJEB24529) | metagenome | biome: Human gut stool | place: China | collected 2011
ACTTGAGGAGTAATGTTATCAAGCGCAGCTTTCCAAATTTCGAGAGCGGACTTTTCCTCGTTAGGCAATTTGCCCTTAACGGTTTCCAAAGCGGAATAGAAAATTTCGAAGGCAGTATTTTTCTTGCCATCATACATCAAATGGTTAACGAATCTCGTAACCTTTACATCACCGAAAACAGGATCCGGAAGGATCTGTCTTTTCTTTGGTTTTGCTTTTCTCATTTTGTTTTCAAAAATTTGTTCTTGTCGTTGGTTGCCTTTAATTTGTCTTCAACGGTTCCGCTGAACCATTTACTCAACCTTATAGCCTATCCAAATAACTCAAACCTGTTTTAATACTTAAATTTAAATCTCAGTTTGAAGGCATGTAATTAATTACTTCTTCTTACCTTTTGCGGCAGCTGCTGCTTGACCCGGTTTCGGACGCTTAGCTCCATATTTGGAACGTCTTTGCGTACGGCCGTTAACACCCGCTGTATCCAACGTACCACGTACGATGTGATAACGCACACCCGGAAGGTCCTTTACACGACCACCACGTACCAATACGATAGAGTGCTCTTGCAAGTTGTGTCCTTCTCCCGGGATATAGGAGTTAACTTCCTTACCATTTGTCAAACGTACTCTCGCTACTTTACGCATTGCAGAGTTAGGTTTCTTCGGAGTCGTAGTGTAAACACGTACGCAAACGCCACGTCTTTGAGGACAAGCGTCCAATGCGGGTGATTTACCCTTCTCCACCAAAGTTTCCCTTCCTTTTCTAACTAATTGCTGAATTGTAGGCATTTCTTTCTTTTTTTAAACTTTGAATGTGTTATTATTATTTATCTAATCTTTTCCTATTTCGAGCCGCAAAGTTACACATTATTTTCGGACAATCAATAAGTTGTACCTGTTTTTTTCGTATACTCCGCACTAAAAACGGTGCAAAGGTACATATTTGTTCCCGTTTGGCAAGGTAGGCTCTTGTTGTATTTATTAATATTTAACATTTACTCTCTCTATTTACCGATAAGTTTCATGCGTCACGGGCTTCACACAAACTCAATCCCCTTAAATCAAACGAGTTCCTGTGATGCCTGTGAAAGCAATGGGATCGGATCGACGATTTACCTCACCGGCACGTAAAGCGACTGGTGGCGGGTGCCGATATCACGCAATTTACCCGCCTCGACAAATTGATGCAGACGGCGGCTGGCCGTACTACTCGTCAGTCCGCAAAGCCGCTGGAAAGCAACACGGGTCATATATTCATGCTCGGCAAAATAGCTTGCGAGCAATTGGTCGATACGATCAGGCTCCAATTGGCGGGAATGGGATTTGTACTTGGCTCGTTCCAGCGTCATCGTCTTCAAGCTATCTTTCAGCTCTACCTCGGGACGGAAAGCCACGGACTTGAAACGGATGGACTCCGCACGTATCTCGTGCGTGGATTGTACGGCAGGGCATTGCAACGTGACTTGCAAATACCCCAACCCATCGATATGTACACGTTTTCCTTCACGCAAATATTCCGCTGTCACCTCGCTTAAAGAGATAAGCACGGCAGCTACGTCTGCCGGCGTGACGGTACATCGACCATGGATACGTTTGGCCAGATCATCCGTATCGATCGTGCCGGATGATACGATACGTGCGTGAAAACGAGGACGCTTCATGCTATCCTTCGATACCGGAGTCTTGTAAAAGTCATATTTTGCTGCCATATATCTAGTATGAGATTAAAAGGTTATTCATAAGAACATCGTATGCTATTAGTCATTTCACAAGGGTGATATGATCTTTTCACCTATGTGAAACGATCGTTTCATGATTGTGATACGTTCTTTTCACATAGGTGAAAAGATTATAAGCACTTAACAAAGGTACTACATCCATACCACTTAAACAATAGTTTTCCCTAGTATTTCGCACAGATTACTTTTATTTCAAATGACAATATAAACATTTGGAAAACCGCAAGTTAACAGCTTATATTCGCAAAATGAAACAGTAAAAACAACCTCTAAAACATAGCGTCATGAAAACTGTATTGGATTTTTTAGGCCAATTATGGCTTCGCTTCTTAAAACCGGACAGGTCGATCACCGTACCACACCCAAACGAAAGTAAAGCGAAACGATCGAGCGACAGCAACTCTATCCTTCAAAAGAGTCTGGAGACTTTCCTCCAAGAACGGATCGAATTCCGCTTCAACTTGTTGAGCGAGGAGACTGAATATCGATACAAACAATTGGAAACGGATCGCTTCTATCCGGTGACGTAACGTGACCTAAATAGCATTTGCATGGAGGCAAGACGGACGGGGATCGATTGCTGGGATCGGGACGTGAATCGTTTCGTATATTCAAAAGAAGTAAAAGAGTATCATCCTTTCCGGCAATATATGGAGCGGTTACCCGAATGGGACGGGAAAGACCGAGTAAGCGATCTGGCACGACGGGTCTCCTCAGAACCGTTGTGGGTGGAGGGGTTTCATCGCTGGATGCTCGCCTTGGCCTCGCAATGGATGGGTTCGGACTCATCAACCTCGATGAGTTCGACCGGTTGCCCGACCGTAAAATGGCTTTGCTGAAAAATTGGATGCAGATGGCCGGGATGAACGTACGCAAGGCACACGCCAAGCATTTCCATCCCCTACCCCGCCTAGCCTCATTTATTGGCACTACGAACCAGAAGAACCTATTAAGCGACCCCACGGGAAGCCGCCGTTTCCTATGCGTGGAGGTGCAAAGCAAGATTAATTGCGAAGGTATCGAGCATGATCAAATCTACGCCCAGCTGAAAGACGAGTTACAAAAAGGAGAGCGCCATTGGTTCACCTCCGGAGAGGAGGAGGCGATCATGCGATCGAATGAGGCTTTCTATAAACGTCCGATCGAGGAAGATGTGTTCCACGCCTGCTTCCGGGCCGCATGTCCGGGAGACCTAAATGTACATCCACTATCAGCTGCCTCCATTTTCCAGATATTAAAGGAAAAGAACCCAGCAGCCATGCGCGGTAGCACGGCAAGCAATTTCGGAAAGGTACTGACCGCCCTCCATATAGAGCGTAAACACACCCGCTACGGCAATCTTTATCAAGTAGTGCCGCTCACCCTTCACACGTTTCACAGGATTTAGCTGTAGCACAAGCAAATGCGGCCAGTGAAACGTATGTCATCGAAATCATCCCTAGCACTTAAATCTTCTCTCCAGCTCCTCATCTGTCAACATGGAGATGATCGTTTTTCCATCCGGGGTCAGGTTCGAGTCCGGACAAGAGAACAGGGAGGCGATCAGATGATCCATCTCTTCCAAGGATAAGGATTTGCCGGGACGGATAGCGGCGGCTTTCGCTAAAGACAAGGCGATGGCTTCGCAGATCTTCTCATGCACCTCGCATCCGGTCTCGATCGCCCGGTCCACGATATCCTTTACCAAGTTCACCGGATCAAGGTTCTCTATACCGGCGGGCAGGCCATTGATCGCGTAATTGTCATTTCCCAGATTGCTCAGATCAAAGCCGACGAAGCGCAAATCCTCCAATAAGGAAGGCAGTACAGCCGCCTCGGCAGCGGTAAACTCTACGATCTCCGGGAATAAGACTTGTTGGGATACACCTTGTTGCTGACGGATATTCGACAGGTATTGGTCAAACAAAATACGCACATGCGCACGATGCTGATCAATAATCGCCAGACCCGATTTCAAGGATGTCACGATATATCGCCCTTTATATTGATAGCAAGGATTGCTTACCTCCGTAAACAGGTTTTCCGGGTTCGAAGCCTCGGCCGGCAATTCCTCGATCGGGGCATCCTCGAAACTCTCGGACTCCAGTTGGGCAGCCACTCGATCGTTCTCAAACCCTTGATATAATTTAGACCAATCGAATTCCGTTTTTTTATAGGAAGTAGTGTCAAACGGATTATAACTGGAATCCACTTGCACTTTCGGGGCCTTATAAGTACTAGGCTCACTTTTCTTGACCGGGTTGTAAACAGGAATATCGATCGCATCCTCCACGTCGAAATCAATCGTAGGGATAGCGCTCGATTTAGCCAACGCCTCCCGGGTAGCGGCCATCAAGATCTGCCAGATCGGTTGCTCGTTCTCAAACTTAATCTCCGTCTTTGTCGGATGGATATTGACATCGATCGAGGAGGGATCCAACGTGAAATAAACAAAATAATTCGGCATATCCCCGGCAGGAATCAATTGCTCATAGGCCTGCATGATCGCCTTATGGAAATAAGGATGCTTCATATAACGACCATTCACAAAAAAGAACTGCAATGCCCCTCGCTTCTTCGCCGAGTCCGGACGCCCCACGAAACCGGAAATAGTCACCATGGAACTTTGGGCATCCAGAGAGAGCAACTTCTGGTTTAAACTCTTACCATATATATTAATGATGCGCTGACGTAACCCCGACTCGGGCAGATTGAATATCTCCGCGTCATTATGATAAAGAGACATACCCACCTGCGGATTCACCAAGGCGATTCGCTCGAACTCATTGATGATATTCCGGAATTCCGTCTCATTCGACTTCAAGAATTTCCGGCGGGCGGGAACATTAAAGAAAAGATTCTTTACCGAGAAGATACTTCCCTCGTTACAAGCCTCCGGCTCGATACTCTCCAAGTTAGACCCCGCGATGGACAGGCAGGTACCAAGCTCCGCCCCCCTAGCCCGGGTACGCAACTCTATATGGGCGACAGCGGCGATAGAGGCCAATGCCTCACCCCGGAAACCCATCGTATGCAAAGAGAATAAATCCTCGGCCGTAGAAATCTTAGAAGTAGCGTGCCGCTCAAAAGCCATGCGAGCATCCGTCTCGGACATACCTTTCCCGTCATCGATCACCTGTATCAATGTCTTACCCGCATCCTTAATGTTCACTTGGATATTGGAAGCGCCAGCGTCCACCGCATTCTCGACCAACTCTTTAACGACAGAGGCCGGACGTTGAATCACCTCTCCCGCCGCGATTTGATTGGCGATATGATCCGGAAGTAAATGAATGATATCGCTCATTACCAGAACAAATACCAAAAGAAAGCAGCCAAGACAGCCAAGGCTACCGCCAGTTTCACATTCTTATACTTACGAGCCCGGGAATCCTCGCCCCGCCCCACGCTTCTCTTCAAATGTGAGGTGCCTTCAATAAAAGTTCCCTTGATATGCGGCTTATATTCCTCCAACGATTCCTCTACACCCATTTCACGTTTGACCTTACTTATACGTTCCTCCAAGGCTTCCTTATGGGGGTCCCAATAAATAGGCTTATGATCATATTGACGCGGTTTACGCATGTTATAAAACGAGAAAAGTGCCATAGCTTTACCTATTAATTATGAATACGACGCTAATGTACGAATTTATTGCTTCTTTTCGGAGCATCTTGAGCTTTTCTTTTCCCGACCTGATAAATATCATCCTTATCTTTCGGACGGATATAATCAAACCAATAAAAGTCTTTCAAGTATTTCTGGTCGGGCTTCAAATCAGGAATAGGGGTCATCGTACCTGTTGGAGTCGGCCAGATCTTCAGTTTATCCAACTTATTGTCTTTTAGCCAGATCGTAAGGAAACCGCTCTTGGTCTCGTTCATGCCGACCATCGAACCGTCCTTCTCCAATGGGAAGAAAATCGATTCGGCGTTGCCCGACACATCGATCTGATTCACGACCTGTCCCTCGAAATAAGCCTTCAAGTCATTTCCCTTTAATTGATTGAACGCAGTAGAATCGATTTGCTGTATCGCGAAAGCGAATTGCTTCACGTGAGCGAAATCGATCGAGCTATCATTCATAAATATCAAGATCGTATCCCCATAGATCTGATACTGTTCATTCCAAACGATAGGGTCCGTATACATATATAATATAGAGTCTCTTGTATTAAACTGCATCGAATCGCAAACACCTTGCATATCCGTCCGATAGAAACGGACGCCGTAATAAGCTTTTACTTCCCGGTAAAGGGAGTCCACCGTAGTCATCTTCAAGGTATCACCATGCAGAAACAATGTATCCCCTTGGCTGAATTCCAAGAAACGGGCGCTATCCGTAGCGAAAGCATACTCGGTCTTCTCATTGTAAAAGCCATATTGGCCTTCCAGCATGACATGCTGCGCCGTGTCTTGCAGACTCATATTACCGAACGCTTCCCCCAAACCCAGTTCCCGGTTGTAGGCGATAGAGTCGCCCGTCAAGATACGGTCGCCGGAAACCACCTGAGAACGATCCAATAGCAAAGAGGTATTATTCACGGTATCGTACCAACCCCTGGAAGAATAGATCGTGCCGCTATCCGACACGATAATGGATGGTCCGAGGATCGTGGCGATCTTCGAGTCCGTATTATAATGCAAGGTATCGGAATACAACGTGAATTGCTCATTCTCCAGACGGACGCTATCATTGAAGATAGCCAATTTCGTACTAGGCGAATATTGCCCGTAAAAAGAAGAGAGCTGATTCAAGGAATCGACAATCAGACCTCCGTCGAAATAATATCCGATATCCGGGATTCGCTCATAGTTCAAGCTATCCGTAAACAAGGTAACCTGCCCATTCTCCATGCGGACATTCTCCCGCAAATAAGCGATCTGGGTATTTCCATCGTAAAACAGGTAATTTCCATACACGAACAAGGTATCCCCTTGTTCCATCCGGACATTACTAAACGCTTCCAAGGAATTGGTCTGCTCAAAGAAATATGCGCTATCGCAATACATATACGAACTATCATGGCGAAAACAAACATCACCATTCAGTACTTGAGCCTCGGCGTTCCTCTCCTTATCGAACGAAAGCGTATTCGCATGTTCCAAAAAGACCTTCGTCTTCTTGGGAGCGACACTATCTTTGGCGGCTACCACCGTGCTATCTTGCGTTTGCGCAAATACGCCAACCGATAAAGCACACGATAAGAGCGCTAGAAATAACCTGTTAATTAGTCTCATTCCTTAATCCAACCCGGATATTTGAAATCACAATTCCTCCAACCGTCACTAATACGCACATAGGTTGATTTTTGTTTCTTCGTGATCCAGTCGTTCAATAATTCCTCACGTTTCTTAGCCTCTACGATCGCTTTCAAAGCTTGGAAGTCATCGGCCAAATTCGCCTTATGTCCTTCCGTCCGAGCTTTCAGCTTAACAATAGCTACTACCTCTTTCTGCTTGTTCGTCAACATGGTAAAAGGCTTGGAGATCTCTCCGACTTTCATGTCATATACCACCTTACCGATTTCCTGTGGAAGTTCTTGCATCTCGAACTTAGGGGTTCCCATATTGCTGCTCTCGTAATCTTGGTTTACCATCAAACCCTTATTATTACGTGTATCCTTGTCGTAAGAGACGAATGTAGCGGCTTCCTCAAACGTGAACTTATTCGCCTGCAAATCATTGTACAATGAATCCAGACGAGTGGTAGCATCCGCCAACTCCTTATCGGAAACCTTCGGTTTCAATAAGATATGGCGGCAGTTGATACGGTCTCCACGCTTCTCGATCAATTGGATGATATGGTAACCATACTCCGTCTGTACGATCTGGGAGACACGTTTCGGGTCTTTCAAGTTGAACGCGACGTTCGCGAACTCCGGCAACAGCTGTGTCTTGCTCATGAAACCCAGTTCACCACCTCGAGACGCCGAACCCGGATCTTCCGAGTACAAACGAGCCAACGTAGAGAATTCCATCTTACCGGAATTAACCTGCTCCGTGAAATCACGTAAGCGGGCCTTGATAGCGTCTGTTTCCTCAAACGGAATCTTCGGTTCCAAGGTAACGATTTGCACCTCTACTGTCGTAGGGATGTTCGGCAGGCTATCCTGAGACAACTGGCTGAAATATTTACGCACCTCGGAAGGTGTCAGCTTGATCTCGCCGATCAATTGATGCTGCATCTGTTGCACTACCTGCTGCTCCCGCACCATCTCCTTACGCTCATCCTTGATCTGGGAAAATTTCTTACCGAAATATTCCTCCAATTTCTCGCGAGACCCGATTTGGTTCACAGCCATGTTCATCCATTGATCCACGCTCTGGATCACTTGGTTCTCGTTCACGGTGATACTATCGATCTTTGCTTGATTCAGATATAGTTTCTGTATCGCCATCTGCTCCGGGATCACGCAATACGGGTCGCCATCCAAACGGACCCCCTCGTTTTGATTATACAAACGCTGCGTCTCAATATCCGAACGTAAAATAGCGTCATCTCCTACCACCCACACAATTTCATCGATCACATTGTCTTGCGCCATTACAATGCAAGAACAACAGGCAAGAAAGAATACACTTAAAATCTTTTTCATCATGTCTACCCATTTATAAAATTAGAGATCACGGCTCGGAATGGAATTCCACGTCACCGCTCCGGATCGCATCGTTATATAACTCGTCTTCAAATTTTTTCAAGAATTCAACTTTTCGTTGGTTGACCAGCATTTCCGTGACGTGCGGACTGGCATAATCATATGGCTCCACACTGCCGGAAGGTAAATATTCCTTGATATTCAACAGATAACAATAACTGCTATCCGCCACCTCAACATACTTATTCGCCTTCAGAAACGCATTCGGATTCGACACATGGATCGGTATATTATCCATTACCTCATCGAAATCAACCCATTTGTCGTAAAAGTACTCATAAATCGTGGCATTTTGCACACTATATTTCTCAATTTTTTCTAAAGAGGCCACATCTGTGGATTTGTACCACTTTTTGACGTCGGTAAGTCCCGGGGCATCAACCGGGATTTTCAAGAATAATCCCTTGATCAAGCCTTTATCCAAGATAAACTTTTTCTGGTTTTCCTCGTAATAGTTTAATTTATCACTTTCCCGGATATCAGTTTTCAGCTTCTCCTCCACCAATCGTTCCTGATAACGGTAACGAACCAAGGAACGCCTGTACTCCTCTACCAATTTATCGACCTCCTCTTTCTCATCCCCCAAGTTACGCAAAGCCACATCGTACACCAATACATCCTTTACCCATTTCTTGGTAAAGCTCTCGGCCAGCAACAGACTATCAGCGGAGGAAATCCCCCGGGGTATTAGCTTATTCACCTCCGAACGATTTAGGGTACGTCCTTTCACGCTAACCAAGACATCCGTAGTATCAGCTGGCTGAGAACCTTTACAGGCACCCAACAACACAACGAACGCTAGGAACATGAAGACTATCCTCATATCTATCTTTATTTTATTTCTTTAGTTTCTTCAATAATTTCCAGTTGACAGTCACCGGATATTTTTTATTCAAATCCGCAATCCACTTCGCTTCCAACACCTTCTGCTGGGCGGAGGGTTTGCTCCAGATCTCCCGGTTACTGACCTCAAACAACAGAATCCCATCCCGGTACTCCTGCATCAAATGAGGGATCTCCGGATGTTTTGTCTCCAGATTCTTACGCTCGGCGGTCGTTACGATATCGCGGATAAACAAATCATAGACCTCTTGCATAAAATCACCCGCATACGTTTTTGTCGAGAACGGGCAACGTTGGATATAATAAGCGAACTCCGCTTGCGGGAAATCCTTTCCATCCAATTGCATAAGCGTCTTGTTCATATCCTTCGCTTTCTCATAAAACGCCTCGTCCGTGGGGAAACAATCATTACATAACGCTTGCAGCTCCGCATAGGCTTCCGGATAGAAAACGTATCCGTATTCTTTTTTCATACGATCGTCGAAAGCTTTATATAACTCGAAGTTACGTTCACCCTGCCCCATACGTCTCGACAAGGCTTTTTCCTCTTCCTCAAACGAAGGGCGTCCCTTCTTATCGATCAACTTAATGATATGGTAACCAAAACGAGTTTCCACCACCCCGGATAAATCACCCGGCTTGCTCAACGCAAAAGCGGCTTGCTCAAAAGGCTGGACCATCTCGCCGATCCCGAACCAAGGTAATACCCCCCCTTTTTTAGCGGAAGCCGCATCCCCCGAATACTCTTTCGCCAACTCACCGAAATCCGCACCCTCTTGTACTTGCTTATAGATAGCTTGCGCTTTTGCCAGAAAAGCCGATGAGTCCTGAATAGCGGAATCTTTCGGGAAGGCGATCAAGATATGAGCGACATGTACCCGCCCCGGATTGGGTTTACGACTATGGACTTTTATCAAATGAAATCCTAATTTCGTGCGAACCGGTTCAGACACCACGCCAATCGGCAAGGAATAGGCGGCATCCTCAAACACTTTTAGGGATTGCATCGGGAGCAAGCAACGTACATATTCGCAAGCGACATGCTCCTTATCCTTCTCGGCCAAAGCTTTTCCGACTGTTTCCATATCCTCTCCTTTCTGGAGACGTTCGTATACTCGCATGGCTTCTTGATATACAGCTACCGTATCTTTGGAGACCGTCTTCTCCGGCAAACGGAATAAGATGTAGGTCAACTCTACCGAGTGATCTCCCCGGTCATATACCGCACGAGCAGCCGCTTTCTCACCCTCCTTATCCGACATATAGCTATCGATCAACTGAGCCCGGTATCCATCTAGCTCACTTTTGAATGAGGATGTCTGGTCGATCCCTAAAGATTCCGCCTCCGCTACTTTTAGCTTAAAATTTTTAAATATCTCGACATAGCTTTGAACTGACTTGGTACTCTATAAATCTACCTCTC
>OGFQ01001318.1_pt1 | contig 10496 bp, 10 predicted proteins | sample 1570961 | NCBI WGS metagenome assembly OGFQ01 (sample SAMEA2582022, study PRJEB24529) | metagenome | biome: Human gut stool | place: China | collected 2011
TTTTGTATCTGATATTACGATACTTGAATCTATAACGTGAAAAATATGTCAAAAGTCACTCTGATGATGTTACTGGCCTTTTTACTGACTTATGGAAATCATGCGTCGGGCAGTAGTTTATCTCAAATCCATCAGCTGCATGCTGGATGGGAATTTTCAATGTACGGTACTAATGAATGGTTGTCTGCACAGGTGCCGGGCACGGTGCATCAGGACCTGATAGCTCATGATAAATTGCCTGATCCTTTTTATGGCATGAATGAGCAGAAAATACAATGGGTAGAAAAGGAAGACTGGTTGTATCGCACTTCATTTGTATTGACAGAAGAGCAGCTGCATCATGAAGGGGTGTATTTGGTTTTTGAAGGGCTTGATACCTATGCAGATGTTTTCTTAAACGGTTCTTTGCTGCTGAAAGCAGATAATATGTTTGTGGGGTATCGGGTTCCTGTCAAGTCTGTTTTAAGAAAAGGAGAAAACAAGCTTGTAGTACGTTTCCGTTCGCCCATTCGGGAAGCGATGCCACAATGGGAGAGTAACGGGTTTGATTATCCGGCTGATAATGATCATTATCCACAGAAGCTAAGTATTTTTACTCGTAAGGCACCTTATTCCTATGGATGGGACTGGGGTATCCGTATGGTGACTTGTGGCATTTGGCGGCCGGTGTATCTGCAGTTTGCGGATCGGGCGGTAGTGGAAGATTATTTCGTGCACCAGCAGTCAGTCAGCGCCGAACGGGCAGAGGTAGACAATCGCTTAGAAATAAACAATATTAGCAATCATACACAGCAGGCTGTGGTACGTGTGACGTACAGTTATACGGGTGAACCAGATAAGAACGTGGAGCAGACGGTGGAATTGCAGCCGGGACTTAATCATATTTCTCTTCCTGTAACAGTGGAGCAGCCACATTTGTGGATGCCTAATGGTTGGGGAGAGCCTGCGTTGTATATGTTTGAGGCTTCAGTGTCGGTAGACGGGCAGGTGGTGTCACAGAAGAGTCACCAGATTGGCCTGCGTTCGATACGTGTAGTGCAGGAGGAAGACAAGGACGGCCAGAGTTTCTACTTCGAAGTGAACGGGGTACCGATGTTTGCCAAGGGTACGAACCTGATTCCGTCGGATGCGCTGCTGCCGCGTGTTACGCGCCAGCGCTACAGCCGTTTGTTGGAGGATGTGCAGTCATCCAATATGAATATGATTCGTGTGTGGGGTGGCGGTATCTATGAGGACGATGCGTTCTTTGAGGAAGCCGATAGGCGCGGCATTCTGGTGTGGCAGGACTTCATGTTCGCTTGCACCACTTATCCCCATGACCCGGCCTTTCTGCGTCGTGTAGAAGCGGAAGCGGAATATAACATTCGTCGTCTGCGCAACCATGCGTCGCTGGCCATGTGGTGCGGTAATAACGAGATATACGAGGGTATACGCTACTGGGGATGGGAGGAGAAATATTCGTCCGAGGTCTATCAGCAGATGCAGGAGGGATACGACGTGCTGTTCCGTCAGCTTTTGCCGCAGAAGGTGAAAGAATTTGATCCGGGGCGCTTCTACCTGGAAGGCTCGCCGCTGGAGGCCAACTGGGGCAGACCGGAGAGCTGGAAGGTGGGCGACAGCCATAACTGGGGCACGTGGTACGGGCAGAAGCCTTTCGAGAGTTTAGATAAGGAGATACCGCGTTTCATGAGCGAGTACGGCTTTCAGGCCTTTCCGGAGATGAAGACCATCCGCACCTTTGCTTCGCCCGAGGATTATGAGCTGGAGTCGCCCGTAATGAATGCGCATCAGAAGAGCACGATAGGGAATGCCTTGATTAAGAAAACCATGAGCCTGTATTATCCGGTGCCGGAGAAGTTTGAAGACCTGGTGTACGTGGGGCTGGTGCTGCAGGGCCACGGCATGCGCCGGGGCATGGTGGCGCACCGCCGCAATCGTCCGTACTGCATGGGCAGCTTGCCCTGGCAGCTGAACGACAGCTGGCCCGTGGTGTCGTGGTCGGCCATCGATTATTACGGCAACTGGAAGGCCATGCAGTATCACACGCGCCGTGCCTTTGCGCCCGTGCTGGTGGATGCCATCCGCCAGGGCGACAAGCTGCGCTTTTATGTGCTGTCCGACTGCCTGCAGACGGAGAACGTGACGCTGCACCTGGCGCTGACGGACTTTCAGGGAAGGGTGATGCGCCGCCATCGGGTGGAAGGGATGCTGCCGGTAAATGCTTCGGAGGTGTTCTTTGAAGAAGACTGGCAGAAGGCGTTTGAGGGCTGTGACACTACGGCTTCGTTCATCCGCATGACGCTCAGGGGTGCGGACGGAAAGAAGGTACTTTCGGACGAGGTGTTCTATCCGGTGTATCCCAAGGAGCAACGCCTGCCTAGGGCTGAAATTGCCTGCCGTAAGGTGAAGAAGGGCGGGGTGGTGGAACTGACGCTGAAATCGCGTGTGCTGGCGCGCGACGTGTTCGTGGAGGTGCCCTTGCAGGGGGCGCGTTTCTCCGACAATTTCTTCGACCTGCTGCCGGGCGAGACGAAGCGCATCACGGTGTCTTCGGCCGACGGTTCTCCGCTGGAGGACGTTTCCGTGGTGATTCACCAGCTGGCCGATGTGAGGGAATAAAATCTGATTACTAATCTTTTATATGTATTGATTATGAAACCATTTTCAAAAATGAATTGTATGGGGCTGGCATTTGCCGGAATGCTGATGGCCTCGTGTGCGGACAGTCCGACGGCGGTGGCCGACTATCAGGTGGTGCCCATGCCGCTGGAGATTACGGCGGCATCGCAGGGTTCGTTCCTGCTGAAGAGCGGGGAAACTATCTGCTATACGGCAGGGAATGAAAAGATGAAGAAGAACGCCGAGTTCCTGGCGGCTTTTATCAAGGAACAGACCGGCATCGCGCTGAAGGTGGCGGAAGGTGATGGGGAAGAGGGCATCGTGCTCCGCCTGGGGCTGGAGGCTGATTCTCCGGAAGCGTACCGGCTGAAGGTGGACGACCGCAAGGTGGAGATTTCCGCTCCTTCGGAAGCGGGTGTGTTCTATGGCATCCAGACGCTCCGCAAGTCGGTGTCGGTGCATGAGGGGGCCGGAGCAGTGGAACTGCCGGCAGTGGAAATCAACGACTCGCCGCGCTTCAGCTACCGTGGCATGATGCTCGATGTGGGCCGTCACATGTTCAGCATGGATGAAATCAAGACGTACATCGACATGCTGGCCTTGCACAACATCAACCGCTTCCACTGGCATCTGTCGGAAGACCAGGGATGGCGTATCGAAATCAAGAAGTATCCCAAGCTGACGGAAATCGGCTCCAAACGCAGCGAGACGGTGATCGGACGTAACTCGGGCCAGTATGACGGCAAGCCTTACGGCGGTTTCTATACGCAGGAGCAGGCCCGGGAAATCGTGGCCTACGCGGCGGAACGCTATATCACGGTCATTCCGGAAATCGACCTTCCGGGTCACATGCAGGCGGCGCTGGCGGCTTATCCGGAACTGGGATGTACGGGCGGTCCGTATGAAGTATGGCGCATGTGGGGTATTTCCGACAACGTGCTTTGTGCGGGTAACGACAAGACCATCCAGTTCATCAAGGATGTGCTGGCTGAAATCATCGACATCTTCCCGTCGGAATACATCCATGTGGGTGGCGACGAATGTCCGAAGGTGAAGTGGGAGACTTGTCCGAAGTGTCAGGCACGTATCAAGGCGCTGGGCATCAAGGGCGACAGCAAGCACTCGAAGGAAGAGTATCTGCAGAGCTACGTGATACATGAAGCAGAGAAGTTCCTCACCGAGAACGGACGCAGCATGATTGGCTGGGATGAAATCCTGGAAGGCGGTCTGGCTCCGAATGCCACGGTGATGTCGTGGAGAGGGGAAGCCGGTGGTATTGAAGCGGCTCGTCAGCAGCACAATGTCATCATGACGCCGAACACGTACCTGTATTTCGACTATTATCAGGCAAAGGATACGGACAGTGAACCGCTGGCCATCGGCGGCTATCTGCCTATGGAACGGGTGTACAGCTACGAACCGATGCCGTCTGCCCTTTCTCCGGAAGAACAGAAGTTCATTACCGGTGTGCAGGCGAACCTCTGGACGGAATATATCCCGACCATGGCACAGGCACAGTACATGGTATTGCCGCGTATGGCTGCGCTTTGTGAAACACAGTGGAGTGCTCCTGAAAAGAAGCAGGATTATCAGGGATTCCTGAAACGCACGGCTCGTCTGACAAAGATTTATCAGCTGAAGGGATGGAGCTACGCGACGCATATCTTCGATGTGAATGTGCACATCGCTCCCAACACGGAAACGGGCAAGCTGGATGTAACGGCAAGCACCATCGACGATGCGCCTGTGTACTATACCCTCGACGGTACGGAACCTACCACTGCTTCGTCCAAGTATGAAAACGGACTGACCATTGATGCGGCATGTGTGCTGCGCATGATGGCCGTGCGCCCGGAAGGCAACTCGCGCATTACGCGTGACAGCATTGCGTTCAGCAAGTCTACGGCGAAACCCATCATCCTATTGCAGCCTATCAATAAGCCTTACGAGTTTAAGGGCGCCACTACGCTGGTAGACGGTATGACGGGCGACCGCAACTACAAGACCGGACGCTGGATTGCTTTCTACAAGAATGACATGGAGGCGGTGATTGACTTGAAGGAGGCTACCGAAATCAGTTCCATGACCCTGCGCACTTGCGTGGAAAAGGGCGACTGGACGTTTGATACCAGAGGCATTACCGTAGAGGTGTCAGACGACAACAAGACTTTCAGGAAAGTGGCTTCGGAAGCTTATCCGGCTATGAAGGAAACGGATGCCAACCAGATTTATACCCATACCCTGACGTTTGACCCGGTAAAGACCCGTTACGTGAAGGTAACGGCTTTGTCCGAAAAGAATATCCCGGCATGGCACGGCGGCAAGGGCAATCCCGGATTCTTGTTTGTAGATGAAATCGTATTGAACTGACGGCTATGCGTAAACTGGTTTTTGCTACTAACAATGCCCATAAACTGGAGGAGATACGTGCCATTCTGGGAGATAAAGTGGAAGTGCTGAGTTTGAAAGATATCCGTTGTGAGGCCGATATTCCGGAAACGGCGGATACGCTGGAAGGAAATGCCGCGCTGAAGGCGGAATATATTCATGCGCATTATGGCATGGATTGCTTTGCCGACGATACCGGTCTGGAGGTGGAAGCGCTGGACGGGGCTCCCGGGGTGTATTCGGCACGTTATGCGGGCGGTGAAGGGCACGACTCGGAAGCCAACATGAAGAAGCTGCTGGCAGAACTGGAAGGCAAGGAGAACCGGAAGGCGCAGTTCCGCACGGCCATCTGCCTGATAGAAGGAGGAGAAAAGCACTTGTTCGAAGGCATTGTGAAGGGAGAAATCATCCGGGAGAAAAAAGGAAGCTCCGGCTGTAGAGACGTACATACGCCATCATCTTTCCAAATTTAAAGTGTCGGAAAAGATGTTTGAAGGCGGATATGTGCAACCCGGAGAACAATTCGTGCAGCTTCGCTGCTTATGGGGAATGTTGAAAGGCAAGTAATCAATGTGCTCACAACCGGAGCTAAAAACAAAGATAACCCGTTGTCTTAGCGTCTATCTTTCGCTTTTCATCTGTACTTTGTTTTTCAGCGCATACCGTTCGTCTACCACCCTGTCGGTAGGAAAGAAAGTAAAAATAAGCCGCCACTCTCCTTCTTTATAGATAAATTTACGCCCGCTGGCTCCACGAAGAATTACTTTGTGCTTTTCCCGCAGGAACGATTCGATATGTTCCGGCATTTCAGTGCCGGATGCCGAAAACTCCACTGTTATAAAAAAATGCGGAATAGAAGTTTCAGCCACTTTACGGAATATCTGATCGGTAATTGTCATTTTCGGGGTTCTTTGGTTACCTCTAATAATTTCCCATATGCGTCAAAAGATCGGCGTGAAGCCAATGAAATAGTAATCATCAGCGACAGCATAGATGCCGTAAAAGTAATCACCATAATCATCATCTGATACTTGATGGCAACATTCGGACTACTTCCTCCCAGAATTTGTCCGATCATTGTGCCCGGAAGAGCAACCAATCCCATCACGGAAATGTTCGCAATCAGCGGACTGAAGGATTTAATAATGGCCTGTCGGATAAATGGAGCCTGCGCTTCCTGCCTTGTTGCTCCGTTCCCCAGTAAATAACGGTACAACTGTTGCTCACGTTTTAATCCGCTATAATACGTATTCAAAGCTATCACATTGCTCGAAAGCATATTACCCATCAGGATACCGAATATCGGAATAAAGTATTGGGCGCTAAATATATTGTCCAATTGAAGAACAATACCGATAAAGTACAAGCCTACCAGTACAACACTACAAAGAAATCCTACCGTAATAGGGATTAATAAGATACGACGTTTCAACTGGGTACGCACCAGTGCTGTCTGTCCGGCTACGAATATCATAATTATCACCCAAAGGAAGTTAATCCAGGGATTGTTCCATAAAAAGAGATATTTCAGATACATGCCGATAAAGAACAGTTGGATAATCATCCGTACTGTACCAATCAGGGCAGGTTTCAGTAGTCCCGTTTTAAACTTCCAAAGATAAAAGAACGGGATGGCAAGCAGAAGCAAGCCTATAAAAAGATTATAATATGATATATCAATCGTTCCCACAATGTATTCTTAACAATTCTATCCGATTCGTATTAGAGTTCTCTCCAATCGTTACAATTCTATTAAATAATGACAACCCGAAGCAAAATCCTTATCATGCGATACGGCCAGCACTGCTGTTCCCTTTTCCGCCTGTCGCCGGAAAAAAGACAAGACCCTACCGGTCGAATCGGCATCCAAAGCAGAAGTCGGTTCGTCTATAATAATCAGAGGTTTATTGAGCATAGCGGCTACGGCGAGCATGATGCGTTGACGCTGACCGCCCGACACTTCATTCACTCTCTTGGTATATAATTCATGTTCCAGTCCCAATTCATCAAAACAGGCAAAAAGCCTTTCTTCCGAAAAAGGGACAGAACGGTTCACTTTCAGTCCGAACGGGAGAGCTACCATCTCTTTCACCCATTCGAAAGGCAATGCCAATTCCTGGGGAATCCATGCAATCTGCCGCCTGACTGTATCAATAGTCGATTTATCCAGTACCATTCCTCCTATCCTGATTATCCCTTCTTTCAACGGAACAAAACCCATTATCGCATTCAGTAACGAAGTCTTTCCACAGCCAGATTGTCCTACAATACAGGCAGTTTCTCCCCTTTCCAATTTCATATTAAAACCGGAAACAAGAACCTCTGTCCCAAAAGCAATACAAATGTTCTCAATATGTAGCATTTAATCGTACCTTTTGAAAATTTCACCAAAAGTATAAAAAAACAAGGGCATACGTATCAAAATCCCTTTGTTTTCTTAGAAATTTTCTTAGAACGACATGTTTTGTCGTCACGTGACATTATCTTTGCTCTTGATAATTAAAATTAATACCAAATATGGGCAAGAAACGGGAAGGAATGCAACGAATGCTGGTCATTATCAATAAATTAAAAGGACCTCAACAGTATGTGCCACGTAAAGAATTGGAGAACTACGTGACACATCGCATGGAAGAACGAGATGGAACACCTGTAGACATAAGAACTTTGCAGCGAGACTTCAAAGATATAGAAGATCTATTTGGTATCCGCATCTGTTTTGATAAGAAACAAAACGGTTATTATATCAATGAGGAAGACGATTTGAAAAAGGAGCAGTACGAACGGCTTCTGCTAAACTTCGACCTATTGAATGCTTTGGACAAAACTTCCAACCTACACACCTATGTTCTTGCCGAACATCATCGACCAAACGACAGTGAATGTCTTCCGGCATTGATAAAAGCCATTAAATTCTTTCACCCGGTAGAATTCAGTTATATTTATGTACGTGAAGGAGACAAAGTACGCAAAAAGAAAGTCTTACCTTATTATCTGAAAGAAGACCAGCAAAGATGGTATCTCCTCGCCTATGACAACAACATATTAAAAACTTTCAATATAGACTGTATCCGCAATCTCCAAATCCTTTATGAGGAAACCTTCAAAAGGAATATGAATATTGATGCAAACAACTTATTTAAAGACAGCTACGGCATCTGGAATCAGACAGATATTCCAGTAGAAAATATTGAACTAAGCTATAGTGCATTAGATGGTAGTTTCTTGAAATCGATTCCTTTGCATCATTCACAAGAAATCATTACGGACAATGAGATGGAATTTCGAATCAGATTACGCCTTCGTATTACTAATGATTTTGTAATGGCATTGCTCTCACGTAGTAGTTCACTTACAGTAATTGAACCGTTACATCTTCGGGAACGAATACGGAGAATTTATGAGGAAGCAATAAAAAGACATTTATAATATAACGTTTAACATTAAAACTATGAATCTATTTAAAGCATTATTTGGTAGCAGTTTTTTTCAGCAAGAAATGAAACGTAATCAACAATATCGCGACAACTATGCCTGCTGCGATGATATTGACGTAAATATTGATCTTGCAGAAGAAATTGAAAACGAAACACAGAATGAAAAACTGGTTTTGTCTGACTATATACCTGAATCTTATTTATATGACAATGAGAATAGAGAAATGGATGATGAGATAGATTTGATAGAGTAAGAAACGAAGACTATACTTAAACCTAAAAAAAACAATACCCTAGAGTGTTATATTGCAAAATATATCTATATTTGCACTGTCATCATAAGCAATTATATGACATTACATTTTATTAGATGAAAGTGTTTTGCTTTTATCCTTATTCGGGAAATCTGGTAAATTTCAAAAGGAACAGGGATAACAATAACACTCATCACTTGTATTTTCGTATGTGTTACCTATGCGCATATCTATACAAGTGTGGGGTATTGTTTATTTGTTCCTTAGGTTTACCAGAACCTCCCGATAGATAAACAGACGACTCCACACTTTCTTTTTTATGTATAACCTCATTTTAGGGAGTCGAAATGATATTATAAATAGGATGTTTATGGAAAAAATTTCGGCAATTCCCAAACCTGAAATTGGAGTTAGAATTCTTCTTTCCCAAGAAGTTGGTGTAAAAAAACACAATGAAGATTTTTTAATTCTAACAGTACTATTCTGTTTATTCATGTTATGTTGGATATTTGCGTTTTTAAATTTTATAGGAATAGATGTTTAATAATATAAACTTTGATTATATGGAAAACAATAATGAAATAAAAAAGATTGATTCTTCAATGGTTGAATGTCCCTTTTGTAAGAATGTGATAGAAGCTCCTTCTAAACCGGACGTTATATTCAAATGTCCCAAATGTTATAAGGAGCTTATTACTTATGATAAAAGTAATGAGCCTACACTAAATTATTCACAAAATTCCACAACTCTCAATTGTAAAAATATGTCCTTAATTTATTGTAAAGATTGCGGGAAGCAAATATCAGATAGTGCTTCAAACTGTCCATTCTGTGGTTGTTCACAAAATAACATCCCATCTAATAATAACGAAATTAGTCTAAGTTATCTGTTCGTCAGCTTCTTAATACCACTGATTGGTCTGATTTTGTGCTTTACTTCATGGAATCGCCATGAAGGAAAAACAAAATCTGCTTTGATAGGTACATTAGTCGGAATCATATTTACAGCAATACTTTATTCTATTATCTAAACATATTCATTCTCATGAATAATTCTGATAAGTTCATTTTATTTAGTATCATAGTTATAATAGGATTACTAATCATCTGGGGTGTTTCTTTTCAGAAAGATTATCTCCCTGAATTCAATCCCAATGCAAGTGAAGAACAAAAGACAAACTGGATTAAGGCAAAAACAAAAGAATATATTAAAAACAATTTGTACAATAATGAAGAATATATAGCATTAAAATGGGAAGGAAGTGGTTATACTGATGATTTAGGTCATACAACTACGTATAGCACTTTTCATATACCTTCCGTTGAATGGAATACATTGCGCCTTTCACATACATTCAAAATAATCAATAAAAAAGGTTGTGAATCTCATTATTGTAAACATATTGAATTTGACAAAAAAGGGAATATTACAAATTTTGTCAATCGTATTGATGGAGAAGATTATACAGGGATAGAACAAATTACAGGTATGATACAAGGTCCATTAAGAAATAGTAATAACGAGGAGCTTATAATATGGGGAGAGGATATAGTAAGAAAACATATTTCAGAAAATCTGAATAACTCACAAAAATATATTCCTATAGAATGGACACTATATACAAAATTAACTTTAGAACGAAAAGTCTTTGATGCGTTGGATTTTACATTTTCTTCTATTAAACAAGTTGCTGATTTTCATCCTAACTGGATACACGCAGCATTATGTATTGAGCATAAATATATAATAGAAGAAAATGTAAAATCCAACGCATCAAAGACTTTTCGTTCTAAAGTT
>OGFQ01001328.1_pt1 | contig 10429 bp, 6 predicted proteins | sample 1570961 | NCBI WGS metagenome assembly OGFQ01 (sample SAMEA2582022, study PRJEB24529) | metagenome | biome: Human gut stool | place: China | collected 2011
AAAGATAGCCAAATTCAGTGAATTACGGGCTATGATTGCTTGAATTTATATTTAAGTCCATACTCTTCAAGTTTGCTGTATAGTGTTGTCCTGCCTATTCCGAGCAGTTCGGCGGCGACACTCCGGTTGCCGTTTGCCTGTTTCAACGCACGCAATATCCGCTCCTTATCCTCCGCGTCATTGCGCAAGGCGAAGCTGACAGTAGAGGTCGGTTTCGTCACGGCAAGTTCCAGATGCTCTTTCATGACAACACCTTCCTGCGCCTGCAATACAGCACCCATAACTTTCTGCCGAAGTTCCCGCACGTTGCCCGGCCATGCGTGTGTCAGCAACGCTTTACGTGCTTCGGAACTGAACCCGCTCACGCTACACTCCAGCTCTCTGTTTGCCATATCACGGAAGAACTCTGCCAGCGGCATGATGTCTTCCTGACAGTCACGCAACGGAGGAACGGTTATCCCGAAGTCGTGCAGGCGGTACAGAAGATCCTGCCGAAAACGCTTTTCACTCACTGCCGCTTCCAGATCCTCGTTGGTGGCGGCGATGATGCGGACATTGAAACTCCTGTCTGCCTTGTCTCCGACCGGGCGATACCGCCTCTCCTGTATGGCACGGAGCAACATCCGCTGCATTTCCATCGGCAGGTTGGCCACTTCATCAAGAAACAATGTACCGCCATTGGCTTCTTGAAAATACCCAACATGGGTAGAATCTGCTCCTGTGAATGCACCTTTGATGTGTCCGAAGAATGCGGACAGTGCCAATGTCGGGGACAACGAACCACAGTCCACCGCCACGAAAGGCTTATCCGCACGTTTGCTCTGTGCGTGGATGTGTTGGGCAATATGTTCTTTGCCCGTACCGTTCTCACCTAATATCAATACACTCATACGGGTGGGTGCAACCAACCGGACACGCCGCTTGATTCCTTGATATGCCGTACCTTGCCGGACAAATATCGGGACTTGTTTGTTCCTTTTCTGTTCCTGTGCTTTGTGTATGGAGCGGATGAGAGGAACAAGCCTGTCCTCTACCAATTGCTTGGGAATATAGTCGGCGGAGCCGAGTTTCATACTTTCCACTGCCGTATGCACCTCGGCGTAATCGGTCATGATGATGAACGGCTGCGGCTTCCCTTCCTTGCGCATCCAACGCAACAGGTCGACACCCTCACCATCAGGTAGACGCAAGTCGGCAAGCACAGTATTATCTTCCTCTGCCTTTGCCAGCAATTTCTTGGCGGTAGAAAGCCGATACGCCTGCATGGTGTCGAAGCCGCCTTTCTTCAAGAAGTTGCAGACATAATCGTTATAAACGGGATTGTCCTCTACTACAATTACCTTCATAATCCGTCTTCCTTTCGTTTTTTAGCCTGTTCCACAATCTTGTCACCCATTGCCAATACTGCATTCACGGTGTGTTGAATCTCGTTATCGGAACATTCCGTGTCTGAATGCAGAAGTCTGTGCAGTTCCCATAGTGGTTTGTCCGCACGGATTACTGCCCACGAACTGCGTAAACGGTGTACCTGCATATCCAATTCTTTGCGGTCACACCGCTCTCCGGCATCGCTAATGGCTTGCATGTCCTTTTCCGTTTCGGTTTTCAGTTTGTCAAGCATAGTCACCTTGTCACCATACGCCAATAAAGAAGAAAGGTCAGGTTGTTTCTCTTTGTTATTTTTGACAGAAGATACTGAAAGGCATTTGCCCGACACCGCCAGCAGTTCCGACAGGCCGAACGGCTTGAACAGGCAGGCGGAAAAGCCATGAGCCAGCAGTTCTTCTTCGGTGCAGCTTCCCGAAGCAGTGGCGACAATCACAGGGATGGTCTTCGAGTTGCCGACGTGGGACGAGCGCAGCAGTTCCAATACCTCAAAGCCATTTATTTCCGGCATCTTCAAGTCTGTAATCAGCAGGTCGTAGTCCTTTGTCCGCATGGCTTCCATGAGGTCGCTTGTATTAGTGCACACATCACAACGGATACCGTAATGGGCATACATATCCATTGCCATCGAAAGAAGAATGTCGTTGTCATCCAACATAATGACCGAATAGGCACGTTCAGAATAAGGATATTGTTCTTGCACTTCTTTCTTTTCGATGACAGCAATATCAGCGGTTTGCATGGGTATTTCTATCGTGAAACGACTGCCCCGACCTTTCTTGCTTTCCAATCGGACAGTACCGCCTAACATATCCACGATGCGTTTCACGATGGATAATCCTAATCCGAAACCGTCCTGCGTGGCGGCGTTGGAGAGCCGTTCAAATGCTCCGAACACCCGTTGCTGTTCTTCTTCGCTCATACCGCTGCCTGTATCTTCCACCACAATGGAAAGGTTATTGCCGTTGTAGTCCATGCGGAGCGATACGCTTCCGGCTTGCGTGAACTTGATGGCATTGGATAACAGGTTTGCGGAAACCTGCATAATGCGCTCCTTGTCGCCCATGAGGATAACATCGGTATTGCATTCCACCGTCAAACACAAGTCCTTTGTCTCTGCCAATGGAGCAAATTCCGCCGATAAAGCGTCTGCCATGCCCTGCAAACGGAACGGGGAAGTATTCGCACTCTCCTTTCCACTATCCAACCGAAAGAAGTCAAGCAGCGTGTTCAACATGGCAATCATTCGTTGCGATGCCTGCCGGATATTGCCCGAATAGCGTTCCGTCTGCGTTGCATTTTCTCCGTTGGCTATCAGTTCCGCATAGCCGTGTATGGCGGTCAGCGGTGTACGCAGTTCATGAGTAATGGTGTGCATGGCTCTCTTGCGTGAGGAAATCAGTTCCCTGTTTCTCATATCCGATTCATGGAGTTGCCTTATCAGATTAACGGTCTTTGCCTTATACCGCTTTATGCGGCGTATGTCCCTGTGGATGATGATGTATGACACAACCAAAAGAAGAAAAAGAAATCCTGTCAGCCCTCCGATTTGAAAGAACGAGCGTTCACGCATGGCGGTTATCTCTGCCTCACGCTTTTGCAGGTCACGTTCTACTTTCCTGTCCATCTGCCCGATAAGCGATTGCAGTTGTCGATTCAATTCGCTGTTGCGCATGGCGAGGCTGTCGGCATGTTCCGACAAGCGGCGGCTTTGCGCCTGTTGTTGTGTAATCTCCTTGCGGTTCAGTGCATGGAGCATGGAGGTTGTGGCGGTCGGTTTCGACTTTTCTTTCTTGCCGAACAAGCCTAAGAAACCTTTGCGCTTCGTTTTCTTAGGCTGTTCCTGTGTGCTTTTTGCCGCAATGAAGGGTACACGCTTAGCAATTTCCCGATTCAAATTTTCCTGTTTATTCAATACTTCCACAATGCTACAAAGCAAATTTTCCTTGCTTTCTAACAAATGACGCACACTGTCTATCCGCTCTGCCGGATAAACGGTTTTGAAACGGCACAGCAGACTATCCACCGCCATGCGCCGGATATGGTAATGCTCCAAATCCTCGTCTTCCCACTCCAACACACTTTCGCCCAAAAGGGAAAGCCCCGTCATTTCCCCATAAACAAGATGCACTTCCTGACGAAAAGCATTTATACGTCGGTTCTCCGTTTCCAATGCTTCAATCTCTTTCCATTCATAAAACCACAGGTACATGATGCCGACTGCCAGCAGGCACATCAATAAATAACCTGCGGCAATCAGCGTGCGGAGAAATTTTGTTCCTATGGTACTTCTCATTTGATTATTCCTTTTTAATCATGCAGCCCGTAGTCCATCTAAAACCACAGGCTGCATACATTATAGCAATCTTTGTCAGCAATGACATTATCCCAAAGGATTGTCACCATCTTCGCCATTACCGGAACCGTCTGTGCTTCCGCCACCCTGCGCCGGGTCATCGTCCTTCGCATCGGCAGAAAGTTCAATCCATTCCAAATCATCGCTGTCCACAAGGGCACGGGTGTAGGTCTTGTTCGACAGCCGCTCCCGTTCGGGTGTGAACTGCACGCGCACCGCCTGCACCTGCTTGTCGAAGTCCGCCAAATCCTTCACGCCCTTCGTGTCGAGCGTGTAGCGGAAATAGCCCAGCCCCTTGATGTGGACGCTCTTGCCCTGCGCCATGCGCGTGTGCATCACGCCTGCGATGTCGCCCAACACGGCTTGCACGTCACTGTTACTTACTGTGAAGATTTTCGTCAAATCCTTTGCTATGGTCTCCGTTTCCACGGGCTTGCCCTGCACTACGGCTTGGGGATAGTAAACGCCCTGTTGCTTCTGAAACGCTTTTTCCCCAAAAGGCATAGTCTTACGTTTTTAATTGGTTGATGAATAATGTTTATTGTCTCACTCGGATGCCTTTGCAAGCATCCGTTTTGCTGTTGCCTGAACTAACCTCCACTCTTGATTTTCCGAAGTGCCACTTCGACCACCACAAAGTGGCACCTTGTGCGCCTCGAAGTGCCACTTTGTCTTTCACCAGCTTCCACCTCCCAACGCATGATACAGATTTATCATCCCCTGTATTTTGTCGAAATGATCGTTTGCTTCCGTCAGTTCAGCGGAGAGCAGGGATTGCTGAGCGGTAAGCACTTCCAAATAGGTGGTGCTACTGCTGTGTTCCATCAGCTGGCGGGTACTTTCCACGGTGCGGCGCAGAGCGGCTATCTGCTTGCCATCAAGTTGCAAACGGCGGTCGGCTGTCTGCCATTGTGCAAGAGCATCGTTCACCTCGCTACCCGCTTTCAGCAGACTTTGCTGGAAAGAGAGTAACGCTTCCTGTTGCTGTGCCTTGGCGATGCGCAGGTTGGCGATGTTACGCCCACGGTTGAAGAGGGGGTGTGTCAATGAGCCGACTGCACTCAGTAGCCAGCGTCCGGGATTGATAATGGCGGCACCGGTACTGTTTGTCCAACCTGCAGACCCGCCCAGCGTAATGCTGGGATAAAAGGCGGAGCGGGCGGCACCGGTGGCATAGAACGCCTGTGCCAGCGATGCTTCTGCCTGACGGATGTCGGGACGGCGGGCAAGCAACTGCAGGGGTACACCTACGGAGAGTGTATCGGGAAATTGCTGTTCTGTCAACGTACCGCGTTCGATATGGGAAGGCACATCGCCTAAGAGCAAGGAGATGGCATTTTCCTGTTTCTTGACTTGCTGTTCCAGAGTAAGCACATTCGTTTCCACGGTAAGCAGGTTGGCACGTGCCTGCTGCACGGCAGCTTCGGTGGTGTTGCCGAACTGCTTTTGCAGTTCCAACGTGCGCAACGACTCGCTCCAACTCTCGGCGGTGCAGCGGTTGATGTCGAGTTGTACATCCAACATCAGCAAGTTGTAATAACTGTTGGCAATTGTGGCGATGAGTTGTGTCTGCACTGCCTGCCGGTAAGCGCGGCTCTGCTCTAAGGCGGCACGGGCACCACGTTTGGCATTGGTCAGCTTGCCGAACAAGTCCAGCTCCCACTCGGCGGAAGCAGCAAGGGTGTAGGTCTTGGTCGTCTTGCTACCATCGAAGCTACTCAACGTACCTTGCGGGGCAAGCGACACTGAGGGCAGGTAGGCAAGGCGCGAAGACATCAGCGTGGCTTCTGCCTCCACCACTTTCAGACGTGCGACGTTAAGGTCGTTGTTATTCTCCAGTCCTCGCCGGATGAGGGATTGCAAGCGTGTGTCGGTGAACAGTTCGCTCCAATGCAAGGAGGCGATGGAGGCTGTGTCTTCCGCTTGTATGTCGGTGCCATACAGCCCATCGGTTTTCACTTCCTCCGGACGGGAGTAAGGTTTATAGACTCCGCACGAGGCAAGCAGCAGTGCGGTAACTGTTGTCAGTAATATATTTCTCATGATTCCTTTTCCTTTTTATGTTTCTTCAAATCTTCCATTTCACCTTGTATCGACCATTCGCCGGAGGAAACAGCCTGCATGGGACGTACCTTCTCTTGCAACCACTGGAAAGCAATGAACAGTGCCGGAACCACAAATAGCAAGGCAAGTGTACCGACCAGCATACCACCCACCGCACCGGAACCCAACGTGCGGTTACCGTTGGCTCCTACTCCCGTTGATACCATCAGCGGTAGCAGTCCGAACACCATTGTAAGGGCTGTCATTAGGATGGGGCGCAATCGCACCTTGGCGGCTCCAACGGCAGCTTGTATCAGCGACATGCCCGCCTGTCGGCGTTTGACGGCATATTCCGTTATCAGGATGGCGGTCTTTGCCAGCAATCCGATGAGCATAATCAAACCGGTCTGCATATAGATGTTATTCTCCAATCCCATCAGCTTGGCAAACAGGAAACTGCCCAGCAAGCCGAAAGGAAGGGCGAGCACCACGGCAAACGGGATGAGGAAACTTTCATAAAGTGCGCTCAGGATGAGATAGACCAGCACAAAGCAAATGGCGAAGATAATCACCGTGTTGCTGCTCGACTGACTTTCCTCGCGGGTGATGCCGCCAAACTCGTAGGTATAGCCTTTGGGCAATGCCGTGGACGCCGCTTCGCCGATGGCACGGATGGCGTCGCCGGAAGAATAGCCGTCGGCAGCCGAACCGTTGACCGCAATGGAGCCATAGAGGTTGAAGCGGTTGAGCGACTGTGGCCCGTAGGTCTTGGTAAGCCGGGCAAACTGGCTGATGGGAGCCATTTCACCGTTGCCGGTACGCACATAGAGGTGGTTCAGCGATTCCGGTGTGACCCGTGTGTCCGGCTCCGCCTGTATCATGACACGGTAGAGCTTGGAGAAACGGTTAAAATTGGAGACATACTGCCCGCCATAGTAACCGGACACCGTGGAAAGCACCTCTGCCGGAGAAAGCCCCGAACGTTCGCAACGGGCGGCATCAATGTCCAGCGTATATTGCGGATAGTCTGCTGAAAAAGCGGTATAGGCAGTCCCGATTTCCGGGCATTGGCTCAGGGAGGCAATGAATCCCTTGGTGGCATCGTCCAACTCACTGACAGGTTTGCCCGTCTTGTCCTGCACGTGCAGTTCAAAACCGTTCACCATGCCGTAGCCGTTAATCATGGGCGGGGCGGCGGCAAATAACTGCGCATCCGGTATTTTCTGTGAAAGGGTGTTGATGCGTCCGATGATAGAGTTTACATCATCTTCCTTGCCGTCACGTTCCGACCAGTCGCGCAGGGAGATGATAATCAGTCCCGCACTGGCTCCCGAACCGCTGAGCGAATATCCGCTGACGGTGGCATAATGCTTCACCTGCGGCATTTGTTGGATTTCCTTTTCCAACTGCGCCAATACTTGGGTGGTGCGGAAGAGCGAAGTGCCCGGCTTGGTATTGACGCTCACCATGACCGTACCCGTATCTTCATCGGGCACAAGTCCGGTCTTGGTAGTGCGCATCAGCACCACCACCAGCGCCACCGTAGCCACCAGCAGTCCCCATGTCACCACCCGATGGCGGCAGAAGTAGATGACACCCCGAACGTACCGCTTCACCAAGACCTCGAAAGCCGCATTGAACGCCTTGCGGAAGCGTGCCGAAAAACCGCTTTTCTCTTTGCCGTCCGCATCTATATAAGGTTCAAGCAGTAAGGCACACAGAGTCGGTGAAAGTGTCAAGGCATTGACTGCCGACAGTCCGACCGCCACCGCCATCGTGATGCCGAACTGCGTATAGAATACGCCGGACGTGCCGCCCATCATGGAAACCGGGATGAATACCGCCATGAACACCAGCGTAGAGGTAACGATGGCAGCCGTAATGCCCGACATGGCTTCGTTCGTCGCCATATACGATGAGTAGTAACCGGCATCGAACTTCGCCTGTACTGCCTCGACTACCACAATGGCATTGTCCACCACCGTACCGATGGCAAGCACCAGTGCGAACAGCGTCAGCAAGTTGATGGAAAAGCCCGCCACCGCCATGAAAGCGAACGTGCCGACCAAAGAGACGATAATGGATATGGTGGGAATCAGTGTCGAACGGATGTCCTGCAAAAACACATAAACCACCAGTACAACGAGAATGATAGCCTCTATCAGCGTCCAAAGCACATTCTCGATGGAGGCAAAGAGAAAGTCGTTCACGCTCAACAAGCTGGCAAACTTCAATCCTTCAGGCAAGTCTTCGGATATTTCATCTATCAGCGCATCAATCTCCTGTACCACCTCCGTAGCATTGGAACCGGCACTCTGGTAAGCCTCGGTGATACATCCCGCATGACCGTCCGTCATGGCACGATAGGTATAGGCTTCATCACCCAACTCGATGCGGGCAATATCTTTCAGACGCAAGATTTCTCCGTTGGAAAGCGAACGGATAACAATATCACCAAACTCTTCGGGCGTGGAGAAGCGTCCCCTATATTTGATGGTATATTCGTAGGCATTCTCGTGGTTCTCGCCGAAAGCACCCGTAGCCGATTCCAAATTCTGCTTTTCGAGGGCATTGGTCACGTCTGACGGTATCAGTTTGTACTGCGCCATCACGTCCGGTTTCAGCCAAATGCGCATGGAATAGTTGGATGCCAATACATTGAACTCACCCACACCGGCAATACGCTTGACGCGCGGCTCCACATTTATCTTCATGTAGTTGTTGATAAACTGCATATCGTATGAATCGTCCGGGCTGTAGAGGGCGACCACCTTCAATAGCGACTTCTGTTGTTTCTGCGTCTGCACCCCGATTTTGGTTACTTCGGCAGGAAGCAATCCCTGTGCCTTCGATACGCGGTTTTGCACATTGACTGCCGCCATGTCGGCATCAGTTCCCTGACGGAAATAGACATTCACTGTAACATCTCCCGTATTGGAGGCTTCCGAATGGATGTAGCTCATGTTCTCCACACCGTTGATGGCTTCCTCCAACGGGACAATGACCGACTTCTGCACCGTTTCGGCATTGGCACCGGGATAAGAAGTCGTTACTTGCACCGTGGGCGGCGCAATGTCTGGATATTGCTCCACAGGCAGCCCCGTCAGGGATATGATGCCCAACAAAACAATAATTACGGAAATAACGATGGAAAAGACCGGGCGGTCTATAAAGAATCGTAAATTCATAACTTCTTCCTCCTCTTATTACGGTTTTAAGGTTACGGCATCGCCGTTATTGAGCAAGCCTACGCCTGTAGTCACAATCACATCGCCAACATCCAATCCGGAAGTGACGGTATAGCGGATGCCGTCATGCACCGGATTGACTTCAATACGGGTAGCCACCGCCTTGCCATTCACTACCCGATAGACAAACAGCTTGTCCTGCAATTCGTAGGTGGCTTCTTGCGGAATGGGAATAGCATCCTGCAAGGTCTGCGGGATAAGTATATTTCCCGTGCTTCCGCTCAGCAGCACCCGTTCGGCGTTGGGGAATACGGCACGCAAGGAGCCACTTCCGGTCTGTCGGTCAAGTACGCCGCTGATGCTCTCAATACGCCCTTCCTTTTCATAGATAGTTCCATCACCCAGTTGCAGACGGACGGCAGGCATCTCTTCCAAGGTTCGGTTGATGGAGCCGTAACAGCGTATCAATGACTGCAATCGCTGCCCCGACATGGAGAAATAGACATACATCTCCGAATTATCCGATACGGAAGTAAGCGGTTGTGCCGAACCGGAACTGACCAATGTGCCCACGCGGTAAGGGATGGTGCCTATTACTCCGTTTGCGGGACTCTTTACTTCTGTATAAGAAAGGTCGTTGTGGGCATTCACCTCCTGCGCTTTGGCTTGTTCCAACGCGGCTTCGGCCACGAGAAGCGCATTGCGGGCTGTGGAGAGGTCATATTCCGAAATGACCTTTTCACGATGAAGTGCCTGCTTGCTTTCGTAGGTCAGCCGGGCGGTCTGTACCTGTGCTTCGGCAGAATGGACATTGGCAATAGCTGTCCGCAGGGCTGCTTGGTAAGGAACTTGGTCTATAATAAACAACCGTTCACCCCGACGTACCTCTTGCCCTTCTTTCACGCATACCTGTTGTATCGTCCCGGACACCTGCGGATAGATTTCAATGTCCTGCCTTCCCTGTACGGATGCGGAATAAGATTCGGTCAGCGTCACTTCTCCTTTTCCTACGGTCATGACCGAATAATTGACTTCTTCCTGCTCCGGTTCCGTTTGGTGACAGGCAGTAAATGATGTTGAACAGAGTATCAACGTACTCAAGAAATACTTTTTCATAAGTTCGATATGTTTTTGTTGTTTCTGTTTAGCAGATAATAAACTAAAATAAGGATTTGTGTCATTATTTCCGATAGGGGAACTGACAGCCAAAGTCCCGGAACGCCGATGACACGCGGTAACACAAGAAAAGCCGGAACTACGAAAACAAGACCTCGCAATAGCATGAGCAAGATGGCGGTCTTGAAACATCCAAGGCTTTGATAGTACCCCACACATACCAAATTGAGAGCGAAGAACAGAAATGCGACAGAGAAATAGGGAAGTCCCTCTTGTGCGATATTAGCGGCGGCATTTGATAGACGTTCAAACGCACCGAACGCTTGTTTCTGTTCCTCTT
>OGFQ01001333.1_pt1 | contig 10401 bp, 7 predicted proteins | sample 1570961 | NCBI WGS metagenome assembly OGFQ01 (sample SAMEA2582022, study PRJEB24529) | metagenome | biome: Human gut stool | place: China | collected 2011
TCTCTTGACACTGTAGAATTGCTTATGGAGTTCGAAAAAGAATTCGGTATCTCAATTCCTGACGATCAAGCAGAAAAGATTACAACTGTAGGTGACGCTATCGCTTACATCGAGGCTAACGCGAAGTAATCAATCCTTTTAACTAAAGGTATGGAATTAAAAAGAGTTGTAGTAACAGGTCTTGGAGCTATTACTCCTCTTGGTAATACCCTCCCCGAAACATGGGAAGGTATTATCAATGGAAAAAGTGGCGCTGGACCTATTACTCAGTTTGATGCATCCAAATTCAAGACACAATTTGCATGCGAAGTTAAAGGCTTCGATCCGTTGAAAGTTATGGATCGTAAGGAAGCCCGCAAGTGTGATCGTTATAGCTTATTCGCGATCGACGCGGCGAAACAAGCGATCGAGGACGCGGCAATGGACTTGGATAACGAAGATAAGAACCGTATCGGCGTTATTTTCGCTTCAGGTATCGGTGGTATCAAGACATTCGACGAGGAAGTATTGAGTTATGCGAAGATCAAGGATACGATCGGTCCGAAGTTTAACCCGTTCTTCATCCCGAAAATGATCTCGGATATCGCGGCTGGACATATTTCCATGCTTTATGGATTCCACGGCCCGAACTTTGCGACCGTCTCAGCTTGTGCATCTTCTACAAACGCTATCAGCGACGCATTCAATTATATCCGTTTAGGCAAGGCTAACGTCATCATCACCGGTGGAGCGGAAGCTGCTGTTTCTGAATCGGGTGTAGGTGGATTCAACTCCATGAACGCGTTATCGACACGTAATGATTCTCCCGAGACCGCATCTCGCCCGTTCAGCGCTAGCCGTGACGGATTCGTGATGGGTGAAGGTGGAGCTTGCTTGGTATTGGAAGAAATGGAGCACGCATTGGCTCGTGGCGCTAAAATATATTGCGAGATCGCTGGAACCGGAATGTCTGCCGATGCTTATCACTTGACCGCTTCTCATCCGGATGGTTTAGGAGCGAAGCTGGTTATGCGCAACGCATTGGAAGACGCGGGAATGACTCCGGAAGATATTGATTACATCAATGTTCATGGAACATCGACTCCCGTAGGCGATATCTCAGAGGTTAAGGCGATCAAAGATGTGTTCGGAGAACATGCTTATCAACTGAATATCAGTTCTACAAAGTCAATGACCGGTCACTTGCTTGGTGCTGCCGGAGCGGTAGAGGCGATCCTGTGTATTATGGCTATAAACGATGGTATTATCCCGCCGACCATTAACCATGCGGAAGGCGACGATGATCCTGAAATAGATTATAAACTGAATTTCACATTCAATAAGGCTCAAAAGAGAGAAGTGAAAGCCGCTTTATCGAATACGTTTGGTTTCGGTGGACACAACGCTTGCGCCATTGTTAAAAAATTCGTGAAATAACGTGTTTAGAAAGCTATACAAACAGCTACATAAAAGAATAAGGCTCCTGCATAATAAAGGTAGGGAGCCTTATTTGTCTTTATCAAAGATTCTAGGTTTTTATCCGGATAATCTCCAGATTTACGAGCAGGCCTTGTTGCATAAATCATCATCAGTAGAGACGGGTGATGGTAAATGGCTTAACAATGAGCGTCTTGAATTTTTAGGAGATGGCATTTTGGATGCGGCGGTCGCCGATATTGTCTATAAGCGCTACCCGAATAAGCGGGAAGGCTTTTTGACAAACACACGCTCCAAGATCGTACAACGGGAAACGATGAATAAGGTCGCCGTACAACTCGGCCTCGATCAAATGGTAGTCTATTCAACCAAGATAAACTCTCATAACAATCATATGTATGGTAATGCGCTCGAGGCTTTGATCGGCGCTATTTATCTGGATCAAGGTTATGACGTTTGTTATAAGTTTATCCGTGACGTGATGATAGAAAAGTATATCGATGTAGATACACTCGTCCGGAAAGAGATAAATTTCAAGTCAAACTTGATTGAATGGAGCCAAAAGAACAAAATATCGATCTCGTTCGATCTAATAGAGTCTTTTACGGATCATGATGGAAATCCTGTATTCCAAAGCGCGATTAAATTGCTCGGCGAGCAAATTGGCATAGGTATCGGTTACTCCAAAAAAGAATCCCAGCAAGCGGCTTCTAAAATGGCGGTCAAAAGATTGCGGACAGACAAAGAACTCCAGCAACGTATCTCTGCCACAAAGAAAAAGAAGACGGGTGAACTAACCGATGAAAAAGAGTTTTCTGACCTCCCAGAGGAAGAAACTGTATGATAAATAGCAGAACTTGGGTATATCGTTTGATATACCCAAGTTCTTAGTTATATAAGAATAAGCTCATATAAAGTTGTATGTATGAAAAAACAGTACAGTAAATTTCTCCGAATATTAATAACCGGCATATTATATATCGGCTATTTCTCGATTTCAAGTTCGTTGGCGCAGATCAGCGAAGGAGGACTCCCCCCCAGCTTTCAATTCGCAGGTTCACTTCGAAGTGAAAAGCTAGCAGAACAAGTTCCAGTGAATTTCAGTGTGGAAGACCTCAAGGCGGTCGATGCGTGGAGGGTCAGCCAAGGCGCTCCGTTGCGTGTAGCCAAGTCGATTCCAACCAGCTTCGACATCGCCAATAGCGGCGATTGGATTTCACTACCTGACGGTAGCCAAGTATGGCAACTTCACCTTCAAGCGAAAGGAGCGATCGCCTTGATCCTGTATTACTCCGATTTTTATATACCCAAAGGTGCCCGGTTATACCTGTATAACGCAGCGAAAACCCAAGTATTGGGTGCCTATACGCATCGTACGCATCCTAAAAACGGACCGTTCGCAACCCAAGCCGTAGCAGGCGATGAAGTGATCCTCGAATATGTACCTGCACCATCCGGCGAGACACCTCGACTACGCATCCGGGAGGTCGGTTACGGGTATAATCATCTTGAAGCGATCATGCCAGAAGTACAGGAAGCACCGGGAGCCGACTTTTCAGGAGCTTGCGAAGTGAATATCAATTGCGAGGAGGGAGCCGATTGGCAGGAGCAAAAGAAGGGGGTGATACAAATGATTCAATACATCCGTAATAAAGAGGGAGAAGGAGGAAGCTATATTTGTACGGCTTCTCTGGTAAATAATACGGCCCGTGACAAAAAGCCTTATGTATTATCCGCCTTCCATTGTTCGCAAGATATACTGGGCGAACAGACGGTTACTCCCGAGGAATTAGCGGTCTGGTTGTTTTATTTCCACCAAGAACATGTGGGCTGCGATAATGAGTCACCCATTTATCCGATAAAAACCATGGTAGGATGTACACGGAAAGCCTCTACCCCTGTCGAAAACGGTTCCGACGGACTGTTGCTGTTGCTTAACGACGAGATCCCCGACGATTATAATGTATTCTTTAACGGATGGGATCGTTCAAATATGCTTTCACTCTCGGGCGTAGGCATCCATCATCCTTCCGGCGATTATATGAAAATCTCCACCTATGGAAATTATCCGACAGAATCGATTACATGGCGTAATAGTGATGTTGGGAAAACCGGGGCTACGAACGCTCATTGGAACGCTACTTTCGATGCCACGTTAAACGGACACGGGGTGACCGAGGGAGGTTCTTCCGGCTCGCCTTTATTTAATAGCAAAGGCTTGATTATAGGTACGCTGAGCGGTGGAAGCTCCAGTTGCGAACTGCCCGAAGGATTGAATTTATACGGTAAATTGTATTATCACTGGAATAAATACAGTGATAATGATACAGCCCGGATGGATGTCTGGCTAGATCCACTCGGAACGGGCGTCACCTCGTTGCAGGGAATGACGCAGGATGGGAAAACGATCGGAAACGAGTATGAAGGTCCGACTGATTTGAAATACAAACAGATCTCCACGGGTGAGATTCAACTGACATGGAATGCCCCAGTCCTCGAAAAAATAGCTGGTTGGGGATCACAAGATCGTTATCAACAGTTCGGTCTCGGAGGAGATCCATTCTATTTCGCTCAGAAATGGGATACGAAAGATCTACAACCGGTGCATAAAAAAACGATCCGGAAGGTTAATTTCTATCCACAGGAAGGGGTCACTTATGGAGTCTATATCAAACAGGGAAACCGGGAGTATGAAGAGAGTTTCACTCAACTGAAATCAGGTAAAATAAATTCGGTCACACTTAAAACACCATTCGTAATCGACGCGAAGCAGGATTTACTGGTAGCCATTCATGTGATAAGCTATGCCAATAACACATACCCGGCATGCTCCGATGAAGGCCCCGCAGTCGACGGAAAAGGGAATTTATATTCTTTGGACGGAAAAAAATGGGAAACATTCTCAGATGATGAGCTAGATGCCAATGTTGTGTTATCGATCGTAATAAGCGCGGAAGAAGGTGAGCTCCCCTCGAGTTCCGTATTCTCCACGAGCACTTTCTCGGAGAAACCGCAACCCATGAGAACGGGCCGATTATCATTCCGGAAACTGGCTATCGCCTCCGATGCGCAAGAAGCAGAGTTGATCACGGCTTTTCCGGAGCTGACCGGTTATAAGGTATATCAAGATACCCGGGAACTGACGACATTACCTGTTTCTCAACGGAATTATGCGGTGAAAAATCTGACAACAAGTACCCCTCTGCTCCAAGTAACGGCACTTTATGGTACCGACGAGAGCGCCCCGGCTACGGTAATTCCGGAAACGAGCGTAGGTAACGAACTGAAGCCAACAGACGAAGAAGTAGATATTCAACCACGTATCTTCTCGAATGAAGTACAGATCCAGAATTATCAACAACTGAAATCGCTTGAGATCTACAGGGCCGATGGAAAGTTGATACGTAGCGTCCCGCAACCGGGAAGCAGTCTCAGCACGGGTGATTTTGCCACTGGAATGTATATCTTTCGCTTGACTACCGAAAAGGGAAGCCAAACCGTTCAAGGTATTAAGAAATAAACGGCCGCCTCCTAGTATAAAGTAAAAAAGGTTGTGCGTTCTCTGACACACAACCTTTTTTATTTTATTTCCCGAATGTTACCCCCATCCGTTTTCCTTGTACGATCAAATCATGATCCGGTGTCACTAATTTTAGTTTTCCCGCTACTTCTAACAAGGGAATGGATTCTACCCTATCTCCTTTCATACAAACCATACGTCCGAATTCACCATTAGCGATCAGTTCCGTGGCATGGCCTCCCAAGCGAGTCGCAAGGTTACGGTCGAACGGAGAGGGGGTTCCACCCCGTTGGGTGTATCCCAATACGGTATCCCGGGTCTCGATACCCGTTCCCGCCTCGATAGCCCGGGTAATATAATCAGAAGGACGCTTTTTATCCGGAGTCTCGATACCCTCGGCTACTACAACGATGGAATAAGGTTTGCCCCTGCGAGCCCGATCCAAGATCGCCTCGTTCACCTTATCGATATCGTATCCCAATTCCGGAAGTAAGATCACGTCGGCACCTCCAGCCATCCCGGCATACAAGGCGATCCATCCGGCATGATGGCCCATCACCTCCACGACCATCACCCGCTTATGTGAACTAGCTGTAGAATGAAGACGGTCTATAGATTCCGTGGCGATATTCACGGCGGTATTAAAACCGAACGTAATATCCGTACCCCATATGTCATTATCGATTGTCTTGGGAACGCCTATCACGTTCAATCCGATCTGAGATAACAGATTGGCCGTCTTCTGCGTACCGTTTCCTCCGATACAAACCAAGCAGTCCAGCCCCAGCTCCTCATAATTTTTCTTAATGATCTCCGGCTTTTCCGAATCTCCCGAGGCCAAGAGCTTACGGAAAGGCTTCTCTCTGGACGTTCCTAAAATGGTTCCCCCTAAATTTAATATGCCGGATAAGCTCCGTTCATCGAAAACTTGGACGTCTTTATTCAAAAGACCTATAAAACCGCTATGAATACCTATCACTTCCATGCCGTAATGCATGATAGCGGTCTTGCCAACACCACGGATCGTAGCGTTGATACCGGGGCAATCGCCACCCGATGAGAGAATCCCTATTTTCATCGTAACGTTAATTTAGTACCTAGCAAAGATATAAATAAAAAGAGAATGCCTACATTTGCACTCGAACAAATAAAAAGAGCATGGATATTTTAACACAGACGATTTCGCTCCTTTTCCGCCATCGACAAACGGAGATCGGACGATTTGGGCAGGATATAGACCATATCCAGCGCAAACAGCTGCATGCTCTGCTTTCGACGGCACGCAAGACGGAATGGGGACTCAAATATGATTATAAAAGCATTCGCTCTTATTCTGACTTCTGCCAACGTCTTCCCTTACAGACTTATGACGAGATAAAGCCGTATGTCACCCGAATGATAAACGGAGAAAGGAATATTCTCTGGCCTTCGGTGGTGCGGTGGTACGCTAAGAGTAGCGGGACCACGAACGACAAAAGTAAATTCCTGCCCGTCACCCCCGAGATATTAAAGGGTTGCCACTATAAAGGCGGCTTTGATTGCGTAGCCATTTATCTGCGGAACAACCCGGAAAGCCGTTTCTTCTCCAAGAAAGGCTTGATATTGGGCGGTAGCCATAGCCCCTCCCCGCTAAACTCCGAGGCTCATCAAGGCGACTTATCCGCCGTATTACTTCAAAATCTCAATCCGCTCGTCAATTTAATACGCGTCCCCAAGAAACCCATTATCCTAATGGATGAATGGGAAAGCAAGATCAAGGCGATCGTGGAGAACACTTGGAATAAGGATGTAAACAGCCTATCCGGTGTTCCTTCTTGGATGTTGGTATTGATCAAGGCCGTATTGAAAAAAACGGGTAGGGAATATCTTACGGACGTATGGCCTAATCTGGAGGTCTTCTTCCATGGGGGAATCAGTTTCGAGCCTTACCGGGAGCAATATAAAACCTTGATTCCATCGAATAAGATGCATTATATGGAGACCTATAACGCATCCGAGGGCTTCTTCGGGCTGCAAGACGATCCGACAGACCCCAGTTTGCTTATGATGCCGGATTACGGTATTTTCTATGAGTTCATCCCGATGAACGAGGTGGGTAGCGCCCATCCGACCGTGTTACCGCTGGAATCGGTAGAGACCGGGAAAAACTATGCGATGGTGATCACGACCTCGGGAGGATTATGGCGCTATCAGATCGGGGATACGGTACGTTTCACCTCGTTATTCCCTCATAAATTCGTTATCTCCGGACGTACCAAGCACTTTATCAACGCCTTCGGCGAGGAGCTAATGGTGGATAACGCCGATAAGGCGATTGCCATGACTTGCCTACGAACCGGGGCGAAAGTAAAAGAATATACCGCCGCCCCACTCTTTATGCTGGATAAGGCGAAAGGACGGCACCAATGGTTTATCGAGTTTGACAAGAAACCGGAATCTCTCGATGAATTCGCCACTTTATTAGATCTGAACTTACAAAAGCTGAACTCGGACTATGAGGCGAAGCGGTATAAAGAGATCTCCCTTCAACCGCTGGAAATCGTTATCGCCCACGACGGTGCTTTCTATGAATGGCTCAAGCAGAAAGGTAAATTAGGCGGCCAACACAAGATCCCACGCCTCAGCAACGACCGCACACATATAGAGGAGCTTTTGCGCATCAACCAGTCTCTATAAGCCGGTATGCGCTTTATTCATAAGACGCATTAAAATTGATAAGTCAGATAGAATCCCGCCATATTCGAACTGAATACCGGAGCGGCCACGATCGGGCAGTTCTTCACATTTCGATTGATCCGCCGGGCGATAGCGTTACGAATCGGGAAATAGATCAGATACGATAACTCTACCGACAAGATCCCGAAACCCGCGCCGGCTACTACATCCGCCACCCAATGCCTATTATTGTATAAGCGGGAACCCGCCACGAACGCCGCTATCGCATAACCCGAGTAAGCGAGTATAGGCGAGCTATCCTTAAATTCCTTATAAGCCATATGCGCCCCTAAGAAAGCATTCGAGGTATGTCCGGACGGAAACGAATAAGGCGCCCCGTCCGGGCGAGGCTCGTTTACCCAGTTCTTCAGCCCATGCACCATCAATCCGTTCATCCCTTCCGCTAAAGCGACCAAGCAAAGTTGGTCCACCCAGTTATGCTTCTCTTTTCCCATAAGGTCGCAGACAAATACCCAACCCAGCATTCCCCACTCCAAGTAATTGTCGATATGGATTTGCTTCACGGAATCTTTCCGGGAAAACAGGTGAAAGTCATTCATCCCGTCGATCGCCGTGCCTACGGCTCCCACCGTTATCAATGAGGCCGGAAGAATCAAGCTTTTCGGGTTAAACTTATAGGCGACGACAGGCATTCTCTCCTTGACAGGGGCTTGAGAACGTACGTTTAACGTATCGAGATCACCAACGCCGGCGAACGCAATGTTTACGAAGCCTATCAAAAGGCTTGCCAAGACGATTAATTTCCTATATATCATATCCGTTATTTTCCTCTAAGACATCCCTCTCCCGGATAAACCCTTCATCAAAATAGTTGTTCTCTATTTTCGAATGGATCACCCGCTGGAAATAGAAACGATGGTTATTCCAATGGAAGGCTGGGTATTCCTTATTTTGTTTGACAATATTATTCGTGAAGACCAACCCGTCCACGGACTTGGCGTATACCAATGGCCTATCGAACGTAATAAACTCGTTCGCGTCGATCACGATATCACTATGGAAATATTTCCTTTGCGACGCTAAATCCGGGATTTCGGGATAAATAGAGATAATAGCGTTCGTAAATTGGAACATATTCGTCAAGGAGTTGATGAACTTATTCTTACGGATCAACACGTTCCGGCAAGCGCCGGTCTCGAACCAACCATTGCAATCACCGCACAGCAGGATCGCCGTCCCCGAGGTATGATCGAAAACATTATTCTCTACGACCGTTTGCCGAGGCGTGCTGAACAAGGAACCGCGGGCACGGTTATTCCGGATCACGTTATCCGAGAATAGGACCGTCGGCGTCCACTCCAGATTCTCTATGCCGAAGCCGCTTCCCTCATGGATCGAAGGATTCACCGTATTCTCAAACCGGATCTCGAACTCCTTCGCCCCTCGGTAATCCGGTTGATCTACCGCCTTGATAGCGGCAATGCGGTTTCTCGCCCCTATCAATTCCATGGTGCTCGAATGGATGAACTGCACGGAATCCCCTACCCTTCCCCATTCGAAACCATACGATTGCGGGTGCATATACCGGCCTACCAAGGTCGAGTCATTCACTCGTCTCACCACTTTCAGGTAAGTTCCATGCACATTGATAGCGTCGTCCATCATCCCTTCGTACAAGCCATTCTTGGAGAGGATCGCTCCCTTGCAGGCCGAGAAATGGGTAGCGTCCGCCTGTGTCGTGAAATACCGCGGATCGTCCGCCCCTTTCAAGCAAACGGAGAAACCATCCAGCGTGATATTCTCGCTCACTTGCGCCAAGAGGCCCATTCCCTCGGCATAATGAACCTTGATATTCTCCAGAGTCGTATTCACGTCATGATACAGGAAGACACCGGGAGCCGGACGTTCCCAAGAACGCATGGCGATCACCGTACCGGGCACCAAACGGCTGTCTTTCCAACGGGGAGACTTTATCAGCCTTGGAGAAACCTCGATCAAGCCCCGCACGCCTATCGGGATATCGCTTGTATTATACACCAAATGACGTGTATCTCCCTCGAAGGCGATACCGGAACCGGGAGTCAACTCCCAGCCTTCTCCCTTCGCTACAAACACGCTATCCCGTATCTCATAGCGTACCCATGGAGCCACCTCGAAGGTGATCCCGCCTTTCAGCGTATCGTTCTCCACCACTTTTACCTGTGAAATCTGAGGATGCTTGAAGTCTATACTGAAATTCTTCAAGACACAATTCCTCGAATCCAGCAAAGAGACCGGCAACATCCTGCCGTGGAAGATTAACTCCGAGCCTTGCCCGTCGAACACCATATTCTTCATCCCCTCGAAAGGCAAACCTACTTTCTTCGGATTCATTTGATCATGATTCGAGATGAAATAGACACGCTCCGCCGCGCTATCGGGATAAAACTCATAGCGGCCCTTAGGCAAGGTCACCACAATTGTCTGGTTTTCCTCGCATTTCTCCCGTATCTGCTCCAATGCCCTCGCCATAGCGGGCGCATTATCCACATTCTCGACCGGGGATAAACCATAAGCCGACAAATCATACCTCCGTTCCGTAGAACAAGCGCTTCCAAACAGGGAATAAAGCAGGACAACTGCCCCCCATAGATACCATTTCAAAGAAAATCAATTAAATATATCCGCGAAGGTATGTATTTTACAGGGTAAGCGCACTAAAAACAGACAATAACTTTCCGTCTCATGAATCCTATCACGAATCTCCTATAATAGCAGCCTGAGTTTTCTCCTAATAAAACAAAAGTTTC
>OGFQ01001337.1_pt1 | contig 10351 bp, 8 predicted proteins | sample 1570961 | NCBI WGS metagenome assembly OGFQ01 (sample SAMEA2582022, study PRJEB24529) | metagenome | biome: Human gut stool | place: China | collected 2011
TATGGGAACTTATTTTACATGATTTATAATGCGTTTTCCCTGCGGTAAGAAAACAGAGGTATGTAAGGGAGATAAGATAAGGATGTAGGTAAGAGATGCTAAGAAGATAGGTAGTATCATCTGTAAAGGACAGCCGGATGAAGGTAAGATAACGGTATACTGTCCGAAAAATCATGAGAGATAAGTTGAAATAGAATGAGAGATACCGATGATGAAAGTATCTCTCATTTTGTATCTTGTTAGTTCTCTGATATTTATAAGAAAAGAATGAGAGTATGAGAGATAAAAACATAATTCTTTTCTGAGAGGCTGGGGGAATGGATGGATAAATCCCGATAGAATCTGAGTTTAATGCCAATATGTAAATAGGTATACCTTGCCGCAATTGTTAGAAAAGAAGATAAACTAAAGCATTTAGTTTACTTTAACTATGAAAATTAGTTTATGAACTAAAACTTCTCGTTATTTGCAGTAAACAATGTTGTAAATATGAAAGGATTAACAGTAAAAGAAGAGGAATTGATGGGGTATTTCTGGGAGAAAGGCCCTTTGTTTGTGAAAGAAATGTTGGCTTTCTATGAGGAACCGAAGCCTCATTTCAATACGTTATCTACAATTGTTCGCGGGCTTGAAGATAAGGGATTCCTGGCTCATCATACTTTTGGGAATACTTATCAGTACTATCCCGTTGTCAGCGAAGAAGATTTTCGTAAAGGGACATTGCGGAATGTAATCAGCAAGTATTTCAATAATTCATATTTGAGTGCTGTTTCATCTCTGGTCAAAGAGGAGGATATTTCTTTGGATGACTTGAAAAGGCTTATAAACGAGGTGGAACAAGCTCATCAGAAATAATAAAGAATAACACAATCTAATACAAAACAATACTATGCACATTTTCTTCCTCATATATATGTTGAAAACAGCGCTTTGTCTGTCTGTTTTTTATTTATTCTACCGCTTGTGGATAGGCAAGGAGACATTTCATCGATTCAACCGGATGGTGTTGATCGGGCTTATATTGGTTGCATTTGTCATTCCTTCGCTCAAAGTTTCACAGAACTTCCATTTACCACAGATTGAGCAAGTGTTTGAACGTCTGAATATTCCGGAAGAAGAAACGGAGCAAGAACATGATTTGCAGAAAATGGAGCAGGTCACAACAACTACGTTACATACACAATTAGAGAAAGAAAGGTCTGATTTCACTATTTTGACCCTTGGCAATTTGGGATTTCTGTATCTGGGTGGAGCATTGCTGTTATTGTTGCGTTACATATTTTCCATAGCATGTATATACCGTTTGATTCGTAACAGTGAGAAGAAGTGTTGGAAAGGAAAAATCAGATTGGTGGTCCATCAGCAAAATGTGGCACCGTTTAGTTGGAGACACTATATTGTGCTATCCCGGCAGGACTTGGAGGAGTATGGCGAAGAAATTATAGCTCATGAGTATGCGCATATCATGCACAAACATTTCCGGGACCTATTATTGGCGGAGATTTGCCTTTTGTTCCAGTGGTTTAATCCTGCAATGTGGCTATTCAGAAAAGAATTGAAAACTGTACATGAGTTTGAAGCAGATGAATCAGTTCTGAAAGCAGGGATTGATGCAAAGAAATATCAGCTTTTATTAATTCAAAAGACTGTTGGAACAAGGCTGTATTCTATGGTGAATAGTTTTGATCACAGTTCACTTAAAAAACGTATTACTATGATGTTGAAGAAAAAATCAAATCCTTGGAAATTATCAAAATACTTGATAGTATTTCCGTTGGCAGCTATTACAGCTGTTCTTTTTGCCCGTCCGAATCTTCTGAATATGAATAATCAGGAGGGAAATGCATTCATACAGGATACATTGGATGTGAGACATTTCGAAGAGATTCTGGTTTCTAAGAGTTATGCAGAATCGGACACTGTACAAATTATAGAAATCGATACTCTAAAAATGCATATCCCTGTGGGATATGCAGGATGGTCAATTTCGGAATCAAGTTCTGATGATAATGTCATCAGTTATCGGAAAGGTGTTTACCAAAAGGAGAAAGGAATACTACGTTTGTCTTCCACTACTCCGTGGACAGAAAGTGACTTGGCGGATTTTGTTCATCGGGTAAAAAAAGGAATGCTTAAATCGTTGAATGAACTCTATGGAGTTAAAAAGCAGCAGAACGCTCATCCTGCACTTGCTCATGAAGTGAAGACCTCTCATACTGTGAAGTGCATTTATTATGTGAAGGATTTCTTTAAGATTTATTGTACGGATGGAGGAACCGGGCATGATGGACAGCTTATTCTTTTGGATGGAAAAGAAATTTCTTACCAGCAGTTGAAGAGCTTATCTCCGGATGATCTGTTGCATGATGTATGGGAAATTTTGCCGGAGTCGACGAATCTGGAATCTAAGTTTGGTAGTAAAGCCAAGAAAGGCATTTGGGTGTTGGCATCTAAAAAGAATCCTTCCTATTTGGAGGAGTTTGAGAAGAAATTGGCAGAGAACTAACTGGAATTAATCTATATATGGGATTCTTTTTCGTCTATATACTAAAATCGGGGGTGTGCCTGTCATTGTTTTATTTGTTTTACAGGCTGCTGTTGAGTAAAGAAACGTTCTACCGTTTTAACCGGATTGCGTTGTTGGGCATTCTCGTGTTTTCTTTGTTGCTTCCGCTGATTGAAGTGACCAAGGCGCCGCAGAATGAAATAAATCAGGCAGTACTGACAATTGAACAACTACTTGTTATGGCAGAGAATCATCAGGAAACCCAGGTGACAACAGTAGTGGAAGGAGATGATTTGGTAGATACGTGGAGAAGCCCAGTGCATTGGATAGAAATAGTTCTTCTATTTTATATAGCGGGCATATTTTTCCTTGTTTGCCGGAATGTCTATTCTTTATTCCGTCTTGTTCGGTTAATGAATACGGCGCAACGGAGACAGATAGATAAACATACTGTTTTGTTGGTTCATGACCGGAATGTGGCACCCTTCAGTTGGATGAAGTTTGTTGTGATTTCACGAACTGATTTGGAGGAGAACGGACGTGAAATACTGATTCACGAATGTGCGCATATCAGAAAGCACCATTCTTGGGACTTGCTCATAGCAGATATCTGTATATTCTTTCAGTGGTTTAATCCTGGAGCGTGGTTATTGAAACAGGAATTGCAGAATATCCATGAATACGAAGCCGACGAAGCGGTCATTAATGAGGGTATAAACGCTAGAGATTATCAATTATTATTAATAAAAAAAGCCGTTGGCACAAGGCTCTACTCTATGGCCAACAGCTTTAATCACAGTAAACTTAAAAAACGTATCACTATGATGTTAAAAGAAAAATCGAATCCTTGGGCACGTTTGAAGTACTTGTATGTACTTCCGTTGGCAGCTATTGCAGTAACCGCTTTTGCCCGTCCCGAAATCTCTGAAAAGGCTGACGAGATTTCTGCCGTCAAAGTTAATGATTTGGCTGCAATTGTAGAAGCAAAAGTGGAAGAAATCACCAAAGATGTGTCGAATATTACTTTTGGAGATTCACTGAAAAAGTTGGTAGTCACGGGTGATTCAATATTGAAGGAGAAGGGAACAATATCTATTTATGGAGAAAAAGGAAAGAATGGGGTGTTGGCTACTAAACTACTGCCGGATGAAGATAATCATTTTAAAATAACCAAAACTCAAGCAAAAATAAAGCCGGGAATGAATACATCTGTAGATAAATCGAAACTTATGGGTACCCATATTTGGGGGATATCTACGGTGGATTTGCGAGATAAAGATGTATTGGTGATCATTGATGGTAAAGAATCTTCTCGTACTGTGGTAGATGCTTTAGATCCAAGTCGTATTGAAAGTATTTCTATATTAGATGGAAAAGAGGCTACAGATATTTATGGAGATAAAGCGAAAAACGGGGCTATGGTTATTCAGTTACATTCAACCGCAGAACAAATATTGCAGAATAAGTACAAGATTGATGCTATTTCAAAAACGAGATTAGATGCTCTCAATCGTGGAAGTAAGAATTGGGGTGTAACGTTTCATTCAGTAAGTGGTAAGAAGCCGTTAGTTTATATAGATGGCAAAGAAGCCGTTGGCGAAGAAGCTTTATCCAGTGTCTCTCCGGAACGTATTAAAAGTATATCTGTAATGAAAGACAAAGCAGCTGTAGAGGTTTATGGAGAGAGGGGGAAAGATGGAGTAGTTTTAGTTGATTTGTTGACGGAAGAAGAATATCAGAATAAACAAAAATTTCCAAAACCTGCAAAGGTAAGGACTGAGAGCGAATCACCTAAAAAATCACACTTTTATATGGGGGGATCTCATGATGAGGAATGGCATGTTGCTCAAGCTAAAAAAAAGCCTTTGGTTATTATTGACGGTAAAGAAGCATTGGAAGAAGATGCTATCTCCAAACTTGCTCCTGATCGTATCAAAAACTTTACTATATTGAAAGATAAATCAGCTACGGATATTTATGGGGAAAGAGGGAAAAATGGGGTGCTGATTATCACTTTGTTTACAGATGCGGAATATGAGTTTAATAAAGCTAATCCGAAAAAGCCTTATGCAGATGCTTTGGAATTGGCAGAAAGCATGGCAAAAGATGTAGAAGGAGAAATTATTTATTGTATAGACGATGAAAAGATTAAGAAGTCTAAATTGAAAGGTATGTCTACCAAAAATATAAGATCGGTGTCTGTAAATGAAATGGATGGAACAAAGATTGTAAGATTGGAAACCGATAAATATCGTTCTGATTGGATTTCTGTAACTGGAGTTGTGACTGATGAAGAAGGAAAAACGATTGCGGCTACTGTGTTAGTAAAGGGAACAAATGATTATACTGTAGCTGATGCAGATGGTCGTTTTAAATTGAAAGCGCCTAAAAATGGGATACTTCGGATTGCTGATGTCAATAAGTCTGTTGCTGAAGTGAAAGTAAAACCTATGCTTAAAGTAGTTTTGAAAGATAAATGAGAGGATACTTTATTTGATTAAAAATGGGCAGTTATATCCTGTTGAAATAAAAATATGGAATAAAAGCGATATACACTATTATTAACTATTTGTTAAACTTAAAATTTTATTATTATGAAAAGACAATTTTGTAAGATTTTACTAGCTGTTTCATTTCTTTTTCTTGTGCCTGCATTTTGTATGAGTCAAAACTTAAAAGGAATTTGGAAACTTGTTCAGAGTGAAGGCTCTTCGCAAGTGGTCAGATATAAGGTACTTGATAAAGAAGGCAATTATTTCAATGTGGATGCGTATATCAAAAATGCTGTAGACGTGAGTTCAGGCAGCCGCAGTTCGGACGATGTATTTTGCCCGTACAAAATTACCCGTTCGGGGGAGTACAGCATCATTGCAAAAGGCCTTTACTGCGAGAAACTGCGTAATGAACATGGCAGATCGGCAAATGCTATCGTTCCTATATCTTACCGGATTGACGGAAAGAAAATGACGCTTCTGTTCCGGTTGGGCAATAATGTCTATCGGGAAGTTTATCAGAAGGTATCCAAACTGGGCAAATGAGTCAGATTTTGTAGACGGAGGTACTCAAGTATCTCCGTTTCTTGTTCCGGATGAAACCAGCGTATTTCTTCATCCCTTTTGAACCATGTCATCTGTTTGCGTGAATAAATGCGTGAATTTTGCTTGATCTTTTCGATAGCGAAAGGGAGTTCCCATTCTCCGTCCAGATATTTGAACAGTTCTTTGTAACCTACGGTATTAAGAGAGTTTAGATGCCGGTAGGAGAGTACGGAACGTACTTCGTCCAGTAATCCTTCCTCCATCATTTGGTCTACACGACGATTAATGCGGTCATACAGTTCTTCTCTGTCACGGGTTAATCCGATCTTAAGAATGCGGAAAGGGCGTTCCTTTTTCTGTTGGGTGCGAAAAGAAGTATATGTCTTTCCGGTCATGTAACAGATTTCCAATGCATGAATCACCCGTTTTGGGTTTTTCAGGTCTACGATGCGATAGTAGTCCGGATCTAATAAACGGAGCTCTGCACAAAGTTGTTCCAATCCCTCTTCCTCATACTTTTGCAGCATCACCTGACGTGTTTCAGCATCAACGGTAGGGATGTCGTCAATCCCCTTGCAGATGGCATCTACATACATCATTGATCCACCCGTAAGTACTACTACCTCATGTTCTGTGAATAATTGATGGAGGATTTCCATCGCTTCCTGCTCATATTGAGCGGCGCTGTAATAATCGGTAAGATGAAGAGTACCTACCAAATAGTGAGGCACGCGTTTTAATTGATCCGGGGTAGGAGCCGCTGTTCCTATTTTTAATTCAGCATAAAGTTGTCTCGAATCAGCAGAGACAATGCTGGTGTGAAAGTTCTCTGCCAGTCGCAGGCTTAATTCTGTTTTTCCTACTCCTGTAGGTCCGATTAAAACAATGAGAGTGGGCATGGATTTTAAGTATTAAGTATTAGGTGTTAAGTATTAAAGTGCCAGGGGATAAAAATATTAGGTATTAACTGCTTGTCACTGCATAGCAATTAATACCTAATACTTGATACTTAATACTTAAAACTTCTCTTCTTCATAAGAGCCACCCGCGTTACCACCTATGTCGAAGCCTTCCTGATCAAAATCTTCCATATCAAAGTCCTGATCACCATAGAAATTTTCGTCCAGGTCGAGTGAACCGCTTGCAGCAGCCATTTCTTCAAAATCTACAGTTTGTGGCGGAGCATCACCCGATTTCTTGGTACATTTGGCACCATTCATATCTTTTCCGGTGATGATTTCAGACAATTCGATGAAGAAGCAACGCTCTGTCATGTAGTCGAATACATACAACAATTTTTGCTTTTCATCTTCTACCAGTTCGCTGATAGTAGTCTCTTTCATTATCCAACTATCCATTTCCGGATTGTCGTCCATTTCTTCCAAAGTGACTTCTTTTTCTTTTTCCCAATCATCATCGCAGATAAAGAAGGAGGTCATCTGGTCGTTTGTGTACCCTACTGATTTCAGTATTGCTTCATGGAAGTCAAGAAATGTAGCTTCCGGATCAATTTGTATTTCTCTGACAAAATCGTCAACTTCATCAGATATGATAGTAAATCTGTATATCATAATATGACTATTTTGAACTGTTTATTTAATAATACCACGTTCTGAATTACGGATGAAATTGATGATGTAGTCAATCTCCGGACTCTTCTCAACTTCATCTTCAATTTTCTTCAATGCATCTGTTGTATTCAGACCGCTTTGGTAAATGATACGGTAAGCGTTATGAATACTTTCGATTACTTCATTGGCAAAACCACGGCGACGAAGGCCGATAATGTTGATACCGCTGAAAGCTATGGGCTCACGTCCTGCAATGATATAAGGAGGGATATCTTTACTGAAGCGGCATCCGCCCTGAATCATTACATGGCTGCCTACATGGCAGAACTGATGCATTAATACATTGGCACTGATAATAGCATTGTCGTCAATAACGATTTCACCTGCCATCTTGGTAGAGTTGCCGATAATACATCCGTTACCGATCAGTGCATCGTGTGCTACATGCACCCCTTCCATTAATAAGTTGTTGCTTCCTACAATGGTACGCCCTTTAGCTGCCGTACCACGGTTGACTGTAACATTCTCACGAATCAGATTATTGTCTCCGATCTCAGCAGTTGATTCTTCTCCACGAAACTTGAGGTCCTGTGGAACTGCTCCGATAACAGCACCCGGAAAGATCGTATTTCCATTACCAATGCGTGAACCATACAGGATGTTCACATTAGCCATAATCTTGTTGTTATCGCCAATAACTACGTTTTTATCAATAAATACAAAAGGCGCAATTTCTACATTTTCTCCGATTTTAGCTTCGGGATGAATATACGCTAGAGGACTTACCATGTTTTTGGTTTTATTTATTTTTTACTATTTGTGCCATGAATTCTGCTTCGCAAACGACTTTTTCGCCAACGAATGCATAACCTTTCATTGTGGAGATGCCACGACGGATCGGGGCTAATAATTCTACACGGAAAAGCAGTGTATCTCCCGGTACTACTTTCTGGCGGAACTTTACGCCATCTATCTTCATGAAATAGGTAGAATAACGTTCCGGTTCGTCAACAGAATTAAGAACGAGCAAACCGCCTACCTGAGCCATTGCTTCTATTTGAAGTACGCCCGGCATCACTGGTTCCTGTGGGAAATGTCCCTGGAAGAAAGGTTCGTTTGCTGTGATATTTTTGATACCTACGATATAGCTGGCACCCATCTCAATTACCTTGTCTACCAATTGGAAAGGATAACGGTGGGGTAATAGCTCACGGATACGATTTACGTCCATCACCGGTTCGCGGTTACAGTCGTATGTCGGTGCCTGTATTTCATGCAGGCGAATTTCCTTCCGCATCTGACGCGCAAACTTATTGTTGATGGTGTGACCGGGGCGGGTAGCAATGATGCGACCTTTAATCGGTTTACCAATCAATGCAAGATCACCGATAACATCCAGCAGTTTGTGACGGGCACACTCGTTCGGCCAAACCAGTGGTTTGTGATTGATGTACCCCAACTGATCCGCATCCATGTGAGGAACACCCATTACATCAGCCAGTTTGTCATAGCTTTCCTGTGACATTTTGCGTTCGTAAATAACGATTGCGTTGTCGAGGTCACCACCTTTGATGAGGCCGGCGGAGAGAAGTGGCTCTATTTCACGAACAAAGACGAAAGTACGGCTGGCAGCCACTTCGTCTTTGAAATTGTGCATATCCTCAAGTGTTGCAAACTGATTCGGGATAATGGTTGAATCGTAGGAAACGAGTACATTCAGACTAAAATTCTCGTCCGGTAGCACGATGATAGAAGAACCAGTTGATTCGTCCCGGAATTCAATTTTAGATTTGATGATATAAAAATCCTTGACAGCACTTTGTTCTTCTGTTCCTACACGTTCTATTTCTTGTACATAATATTGTGCACTACCGTCCAAAATCGGAAATTCCGGACCATTAACCTGGATAAGGCAGTTATCAATGCCCAATGCATAAAGGGCTGCCATACCATGCTCTACAGTACTTACTTTGACTCCATTCTTTGACAATACTGTGCCACGGGTTGTTTCCGTCACATTGTCGGCTACTGCATCGATAGTTGGTTGTCCTTCCAGGTCAATACGCTGGATTTTATATCCATGATTGTCCGGGGCAGGATTAAAAGTTACAGTGAGATCAAGTCCAGTGTGAAGACCTTTCCCGCTCAGTGAAAAGCTATCTTTCAGCGTTTTTTGTTTCAGCATTGGTTACTTATTTACTTATTTAATAGTTGTTTTAATTCTTCTACTTCTTTACGCAGATTGCGTATTTCTTTTTGCATATCCGGCAAATTCTTAGTCACAACAGCAGCCTTGAAGTAAGCTTTCGGTTCCATAGGAGGAGTCCCGATCAGTACGCTGTCTGCTTTGATGCTGCTTGGTATACCTGATTGTGCTCCCAGATTTACCCGGTCGCCGATTGTGATATGTCCGGCAATACCTACCTGACCGCCAAACATACACCATTCTCCGATTTTGGCAGAGCCTGCTATGCCGACTTGAGCCGCCATAACTGTGTGTGAGCCAATTTCATCGTTGTGCGCAATCTGCACAAGATTATCAATTTTAGCGCCACTATGTATGATGGTAGCTCCCATTGTAGCACGGTCTACACAGGTATTGGCACCTATATCTACTTTGTCTTCCAGGATCACAATTCCGATTTGTGGAATCTTATCGTATCCGTTCGGGGTGGGAGCGAAACCGAATCCATCGGCTCCGATCACTGCACCTGAGTGAAGGATACATTCATTACCGATACGGCAGTCATGATAAACATTTACATTTGAGTAAAGAAGACAACCGTTGCCTATCTTCACACCGTCTCCAACGAAAGTATGCGGGTAAATTTGAGTATTATCTCCGATAACGGCGTTTTCGCCGATATAGGCAAAGGCACCGATGTATACGTTCTCGCCAATTTTGGCGCTGGGGGCAATATAAGCCAGTGAATCGATACCTTGCTTCTTTGGTTTACTCATTTCATAGAGGTTAAGCAGCTTCGCCAGGCTTTCATAAGCATTGTCTACTTTGATCAGAGTAGCCCGAATCTCATGTTCAGGGACAAAATCTTTATTAACTAATACAATGCTTGATTGTGTCTCGTAGATATAAGGCGTATATTTAGGGTTCGACAGGAAAGAAATAGCTCCGGGCATTCCCTCTTCTATTTTAGCGAATGTGTGTACCGTTGCGTTTTCATCTCCAATGATTTCCCCTTGGATAAATGCTGCAATTTGCTTAGCCGAGAACTCCA
>OGFQ01001338.1_pt1 | contig 10343 bp, 9 predicted proteins | sample 1570961 | NCBI WGS metagenome assembly OGFQ01 (sample SAMEA2582022, study PRJEB24529) | metagenome | biome: Human gut stool | place: China | collected 2011
TCAAAATGAACGCCTTAATAATCATTGGTGATATATGCTAATCGTTGGTAATCACCACTTACTTCCCGATGCAAAAATGTTGAAAGATATTCTGAAGCACCATATCATTCGTAACCTCACCAGCGATGTCCGAAATAAAGAATATACACTCCCGTATGTCTTGCGAAAGAAAATCTCCGGAAATCTGCGAGTCAAGTCCGTTTTGTACTCTATGAATAGCTTCCAAAGCTTTATTTAAAGCTTCGTAATGCCTTACATTTGTCACAATAATGTCATTTTGTGTCACTGTAGGCAAGTGTGCTGCATCAATAAGCATTTTTTGCAGTTCACTTGTGTTCTCTCGTTGTTTGGCCGAGATGAAAATAGATTCCGTAGCTTCTTTAGAAAAGTCTTTTAATAGAGACTGTAAATTCTCTTTTTGCTTGTCTTCGATTAAATCAGCCTTATTAAATACAACAATCAAATGTTTTCCTTCACAACGTGGAATTATCTTCTCCGATAACTGTTCAATTTGAGAAGCGGCATTCACAGCATCTACCATCCAAAGGACAATCTCTGCTTGATCTAACTTTTGGAAAGTACGTTCGATACCGAGACTTTCAATCGTATCATTGGTTTCCCGGATTCCGGCAGTATCAATGAAACGGAAAGTGATTCCTCCGATGTTGATAGTATCTTCGATCACATCACGCGTTGTCCCGTGGACATCACTGACAATCGCTTTATCCTCATTCAATAATACATTCAGTAAAGTCGATTTTCCGGCATTTGTTTCACCGATAATAGCTACAGGGACACCGTTCTTAATAGCATTACCAACACTAAAAGAATGAGCCAACCGCGAAATGACCTGTTCGATTTCATCTGCTAGCTTCCTTAATGCCGAACGATCGGCAAATTCAACATCTTCTTCGCTGAAGTCCAGTTCCAGTTCAATCATAGAGGTGAAATTCAGTAATTTGTTGCGTAACTCCGTCAATTCTCTGCTGAAACCACCTCGCATCTGGCTCATAGCCAAACGATGGGTGGCAGCAGATGAAGAAGCGATCAAGTCCGCCACAGCCTCTGCCTGACTTAAATCCATCTTTCCGTTGAGGAAAGCACGTTGCGTATACTCTCCCGGTTGGGCCATACGGCAGCCGTTCTTAATAAGCAACTGCATCACCTGTTGAAGAATATAAGAAGAACCATGGCACGTGATTTCCGTACTATCTTCTCCTGTGTATGAATGAGGAGCACGGAAAAGACTGACGAGCACTTCGTCAATAATCTCGTCCCCATCATAAATACGTCCGAATGTCAAAGTATATGGTTTTTGCTCACTCAATAATTTGCCAGTCTTGGCGGGCTTGAATATGCTGCCGGTGATAGAAATAGCTTCCGGACCGGAAACGCGGATGCTTCCGATAGCACCGCCCTGGGCGGTAGCGATAGCGCAGATCGTATCTTGATTCATTGTTTTTTCTTTTTGGATGAGCAAAGATAATTGTTTCTAAGTAAAAAATAGAAAATTGAGCACAACTTGTGCTTTATTTGTTTATATTTGCTGCCGTGCAGTGGTACACCAAACAAAATAAAACAATAATGCTTATGGAACCAGCGATCAATTTATATTCTTCGAATGAGAAAAGCGAACTCATACGGGAAAACTATCAGGAAATACTTTCTGTGCTTGCAGCTCATCAAATAGCTTTATGGGAGTATGATATCATTACGGGCAAATGCTCCTTTTCAGACGATTATTTCTCTACACTCGGATTGAAGGATACCGGAATCATTTTTGAGGACATTGATGATTTTTATCGGTTTATCCATCCGGAAGATGCTGAATCCTATCAACAGGCATTTGCAGAAATGCTTTCATCAGAGTCTAAGACCTCACAAATAAGAGTTCGTTGTATGGGCGAACAAGGGGAAGTGATTTGGCTGGAAGATCATTTTCTGTCCTACAAAGAAAGTTGCAAAAGTCATCCGGGCAAACTGCTGGCATATACGGTGAACGTCACCTCACAATGCGAAAAGGAGCAACATATCAAATATCTGGAAGAATACAACCGTAAAATTATTGAAGCACTGCCGGAATTCATATTTATCTTTGATGATAACTTTTTCATTACCGATGTCCTGATGGCACCGGGGACAATCTTGCTTCATCCTGTGGAAGTGTTGCGCGGAGCGGACGGACGATCTATTTATTCACCGGAGGTCAGTGACCTGTTTCTTTGTAACATCCGGGAATGTTTGCGTGACGGTAAGTTGAAGGAAATAGAATATCCCCTTGAAGTGGATGGAAGTCTGCATTATTTTCAGGCACGTATCGCCCCATTCGAAGGAAACAGGGTACTTGCGCTGATACATGATATCGGAGAACGGATTCAGCGTTCGCAGGAATTGATCGAAGCTAAACGTCGTGCGGAAGATGCCGATAAGATGAAGTCGGTCTTTTTGGCAAATATGAGCCATGAGATTCGTACCCCGTTGAATGCTATTGTTGGTTTCTCGGAGATTATCGCGGTGACAGAGAGTGAAGAAGAAAAAATGGAGTATCTGGAAATTATCCAGAGAAACAGTAACTTGTTGTTGCAGTTAATCAATGATATCTTGGACTTGTCCCGCATTGAATCCGGAAAGTCGGAGATGCATTTCCAGCAGGTAGAGATTGCAAGTTTGGTGGAAGAAGTGGAGAAAGTGCACCAGCTGAAGATGAAGTCAAGCGTAGAGTTGAATGTGATTCGCCCGGAAGGAGAATACTGGACTTCTACCGACCGAAACCGGGTGATGCAGGTCTTGTTCAACTTCCTTTCGAATGCCATTAAAAATACGGAAAAGGGAACTATAACATTAGGGCTGAAACATGAAGGCCCCTGGCTAAAACTATTTGTCAGCGATACAGGTTGCGGAATATCCAAAGAGAAGCTCCCGCAAATTTTTACCCGTTTTGAGAAGCTGAATGACTTCGTACAAGGTACCGGGCTGGGACTCTCAATCTGTAAAAGTATCGTGGAACGTCTGGGCGGGCGCATCGAGGTAACTTCAGAATTGGGGCAGGGGAGTACGTTTGCACTCTATTTGCCTTATCAGGAAGTACCGAAAGAAGTTGTTGAAAGAAGACTTCCACATAAAAAGGATGTTAAAGCGGATAAACGTAAAAAGATATTAGTAGTGGAAGATATAGAGTCGAACTTTGCTCAACTAAACATTCTTCTGAATAAAGAATATATTATCTCATGGGTACGCAATGGGCAGGAGGCTATCAATAGTTTCATCCGTGAAAGCCCGGATTTGATACTGATGGATATTCGTATGCCGGTGATGGACGGTATTCAGGCTACTGAAAAGATCCGTACGATTTCTTTGACCGTGCCTATTATTGCAGTGACTGCGTATGCTTTCTATACCGAACAGCAACAGGCTATTCAAGCCGGATGTAACGCCGTTATTTCAAAACCCTATTCTTTGGAGAGGCTAAGAGAGACGATAGAATCTTATATCGGATAATTAATTTTCTAAAAGAGAACCAACATTCTGAATATTGTAGTGTTACTATTATAATAGTAGTAACATTATAATAGATTTGAATATGGAGAAAGTGAAAAAGATAGTCCTTATCGGAGCAAGTGGCTTTGTTGGTTCTGCTCTTCTGAATGAGGCTTTGAATCGTGGTTTCGAAGTTACAGCAGTAGTTCGTAATCCGGAAAAGATAAAGATAGAGAATGAAAATCTGAAAGTGGTGAAAGCCGATGTAGCCGTGCTTGATGAAGTGGCCGACGTTTGTAAAGGCGCGGATGCCGTTGTTAGTGCGTTCAATCCGGGATGGAATAATCCTGATATATACGATGAAACCATTAAAGTTTATCTGACTATAATTGATGGAGTGAAGAAGGCTGGCGTCAATCGTTTTCTGATGGTTGGTGGTGCCGGTTCTTTATTTATCGCTCCGGGCTTGCGTTTGATGGATTCCGGCGAAGTACCCGAAAATATATTGCCGGGAGTGAAAGCCTTAGGAGAGTTTTATCTGAACTTCTTGAAGAAAGAGAAAGAAATAGACTGGGTGTTCTTCTCTCCGGCAGCAGATATGCGTCCGGGAGTACGTACAGGGCGTTATCGGTTGGGAAAAGATGATATGATTGTAGACATCGTAGGGAACAGTCATATCTCTGTCGAAGATTACGCTGCCGCAATGATTGATGAATTGGAATATCCGAAACATCATCAGGAGAGATTTACGATTGGTTATTGATAAAAAATCAGATTAAAAATAATTGTGTGATAAAGTGACGCTATCCTTCTCGGATAATGTCACTATAATCGTATTATAGCGTTACTATCACGGCGTCATAGTGATACTATGTTGAAGATAATCTAAATGATAAAAATGAAGCTGCCTAAGAAGTTCCTCATTAAGAATTTCCCCCACGCTATAACTATTTGTAGCGTGGGGGAAATTCAATATTTAGAACTCGTTAGACAGCTCTATAATTCTATTCTAACGATTACATTTTTATTCTTTCAGAAGAGCGTACCTCTATATTCTGTCAAGTACAGTTTTAATCAGTGTATCAATTGTATTTTTATATCCTGTATTGGCCTCTTTAATAAGTCGGTTGGCTATCACCATGCAGACGGTCATAGCCTTGTGCCCCATCAACCGGCTAAGTCCTGCCAAAGCCGAACTTTCCATTTCGAAGTTGGTAATCTTATAGCCTTTATATTCGAAAGATTCAATTTTATCATTCTGTTTCGGGTCTGCCAATGGAACACGAAGTTCACGTCCCTGCGGACCAAAGAAACCTCCGGCAGCGATTGTTACTCCACGTACCATGTCCTCTTTGGCAATCCGGTCAATCAGTTCTTCGCTGGCATCAATGACATAAGGAGCAGGCGCGCACATATTTCCCGACCAACCCATGTGATTGAGGAACGCACGCTCAAAAGGTAAGTCGCATACAGCATTTCGTCCGGCATAGAAATTCAGCAATCCGTCAAAGCCGATAGACTTTCGTGAACACACAAATGTTCCGACAGGAGTGTTGGGCTGTAAGCCGCCACATGTACCGATACGTACTAATTCCAGCTGGCGGAACTGATCTTTTTCTTCGCGGGTATTAAAATCTATATTGGCGAGTGCATCCAGTTCATTCATTACGATGTCGATATTATCGCAGCCGATTCCTGTAGAAACCACTGTAATCCGTTTACCTTTATAAGTACCTGTGATGGTTTTGAATTCGCGGCTTTCCACTTCACATTCTTTGTTTTCGAAATGAGAAGCTACGAGTGCTACACGTCCGGGGTCACCTACCAGAATTACTTTGTCTGCCAACCATTCGGGCTTTACGTGAAGATGGAATACTGAACCGTCTTCATTGATAATCAATTCAGAGGATGGAAAGTACTTTTTCATGTTATTGAAGGGTTTTAGTTTTATAATAGGATTTGTATCTATAAATAGAAACGCCGGAACCAGATTTAAGTTCAGAAGAAGCCACTATCTTTTTCCTTTAGAAAAGGGGAGTGCGTCTTACAACTGAAATGAAATCGGATTCCGGCGTTTGTGAACGATTATTTGCTCAATGGCTGATTGCCTGCATTGCCCGTTGCCGGCTTGGCGATATTCTCGCGCATGGAGGTATCAGCTTCAATATTCTTCATGCGATAATAATCCATGATGCCTAAGTTGCCGCTGCGGAAAGCTTCAGCCATCGCTTTAGGAACTTCAGCTTCTGCTTCGATCACTTTGGCACGGGCTTCCTGTGCTTTTGCTTTCATTTCCTGTTCGGAAGCAACTGCCATGGCACGACGCTCTTCGGCTTTTGCCTGTGCGATGTTCTTATCTGCGTTAGCCTGGTCAATTTGCAGAGCCGCACCGATATTTTTACCTATATCGATGTCCGCAATATCAATAGATAAGATCTCGAAAGCCGTTCCTGCGTCCAAACCTTTACGAAGTACAAGTTTAGAGATCGAATCCGGATTCTCAAGGACCGATTTATGGTTTTCAGAAGAACCGATAGATGAAACGATACCTTCGCCTACACGGGCAAGGATCGTATCTTCACCTGCACCACCGACCAACTGACGAATGTTGGCACGTACCGTAACACGTGCTTTGGCTATCAGCTGAATACCGTCTTTTGCAACAGCCGTAACAGGAGGCGTGTCGATCACTTTCGGGTTTACAGACATCTGTACAGCTTCGAATACGTCACGTCCTGCAAGGTCGATAGCGGTAGCCATCTGGAAAGGTAATTCGATATTCGCTTTCGATGCGGATACCAAGGCGTGAACCACCTTTTCTACATGTCCGCCAGCCAGATAATGGGCTTCCAGTTCATCACGGGTAATGTTTTTCAGACCGGCTTTGTGAGCCTCGATCATTCCCGGCACGATGATGTACGGCGGAACGTTACGTATACGCATTAAAAATAGTTGTATCAGCGAGATGTTAACTCCCGACACTTTTGCCGACAACCAGAGGAAGAACGGCACGTAATGGAAAAATATTATCAAGAAGATAATACCTCCAGCTATCAGAAAGATAGGCAAGTAGAAAGATGATTCCATTGATGTTATTATTAAGTGAATATTATTCTTTGTGTTTTTCAACCATGATTGTACCGTCGGTGATACGGCTTACAATAATCGGAGTCTTTTCATTGAGGAATCCGTCTATTGACTTTACTTCCACAATTTTTTCGTTTATCTCGGCATAACCGATTTGTGCCAGACGTGTGGTGCTGATTCCTGTATCACCCACTTTAACGCTGTCTTCTGCGCTACGGTCTACTTTCGAATCAATATCCTTTTTCAATGCCAGTTTGTCCAGCATCTTCGATCGCATAAACCAGATCAGTGATCCGATGCAGGCAATCGCCGATATGCCAAGAGTGATAAATCCTCCTGCCATACCTAAATTGGCAAATGCATAGTAGTTGGCATAAAGAATACAAACCAATGCAGAAATTCCGGCCAGGCTAATGCCCGGGATGACGAACAGTTCTACCAGAAACAGTATGACTGCGGCAATAATGAGAACGGCGATAATGAGTATATCCATAGTTCAGAGTTATTAATTTATTTTGTTTTTTCTGCATTACGTACATTCACTTCAAGAGTATCCAGTTCTTCGGACATTTGCAATACCCGCTTTTCGAGGTCGAGGATGGCAGGAGCCATTTTCTCTTTACCCTGTTGGTTGGCACCGGCATATTGTTGACGCAGGCTATTCAGCTTTTCTTCTTGCTGATAATAGTCTTTCTCCATCTGCTGGTAACGCTGGAAAAGTGACTTTGCTTTTGCGGATTTAAAGTCGCTCATCAGATAGTAAGTCGTATGATCGTCAATGACAAATTCAAAGTCCATCGCACGACGTTCTTTTGGCTTATGACTGATGGCAGCTTCCAGACGTTGCAATGCTTCGGTTACAGCTTGTTTGTCTTTCCAGGTTTCTTTCAGTGAATGAATCTGTGCCAGGCGAATAATCTGTTGCTGTTCCATTGCCTCATAATTATAAGTCTGCTTGGAAGTATTAGGAATGAATACATAAATGCATACCTTTCCTTCGGGTTGGAAACGGTCGGAAGCAAACCATCCGAGGTTGTTGTATTCATCAATGACGTACATATAATCATTGTACGGCGAATTGAACGGCATACCTACGTTGTCCGGAACAAGATAAGTGTCGGTATTCGTGTTGTAACGGGTGACAAAGATGTCGTAGCCACCCAGTCCTTCACCATCGCTGGCATAGTAAACGGTGACCCCGTCCGATAGAACGAACGGATAATTTGCGTTTCCGGAAGCGTTGATGCTACCCGGTAACGGGCGTCCGTCACTCCATTCATTCAGCAATTTGTTTTTTGAGAAGATGTCAAGATTACCGTTCTCGCCCTTTTCGCTATAATAGATTTTATTTCCAATTTCTGTTTCATAGACAGTTCCCGGATGCTCTCCTTCTGTCTTGAAAAAATCATTGAAGGTAAACAATTTACCTGATTCTTCACTAATCTTGTATGCATGGAGGAAAGTCGCCTTGTCTACAACGAAGCTGTCAATGATACATACATCTTCCACTCCCTTCAACATCCGGAGGTCAGCTTTGCTCTTTTCCAGAAGTTTCTCCGCTTCTTCCGTCGATTTCTTACGTTTACTTAAATCTGCGATATATTCTTCAAAACAGTTTACAGCATCTTCGAAACGATACGTTTCATTATATGCTTGTCCCAGATAGAGTTGTCCACTGGTAACACGTTTTTTCACTGCTATCTCAAGAGGTTTCACAGCTTCTTCCGCTTCTCCGGTTTTCAGGCAACATACGCCATACCAATAGTTATAATTCCCGTTCGACGGTTGTGATTTAGCATACTTTTTGAAGACAGGCTTGGCTTTTTCATAGTCACCCTTAGTGAATAAGGTGCGTGCCTGTTCCAGCGTTTGTGCAGATACTTCGCAAAGGAAGAGGCTGCAAATTAAAAATAGAATATATTTTCTTTTCATCGTTTTGAGCGTTTATGAGTGACGGGTAGATTGAAAACATTGCTGCTTTCGGGCACCGGTCCATTTATCAATTGTTCAAAAGTACAAATTTATTAGAAATAAACCCTTTTTCAGTGATTCTATTATGTTAATTCTTCTTTAAATCATTCTTTTCGCTTACTTTTGCAGCCGATTTTCAAAGATATGACACAATTTACGGAAGAAGAGAAGACCATTCGCCGCATTGAACGGCGGTTTAGCAAAGGAGTGGTGCAATATGGATTGATAGAAGAAGGAGACAAAATCCTTATCGGACTGTCGGGTGGAAAAGATTCGCTGGCGCTTGTAGAACTGTTGGGTAGACGCGCACGTATCTATAAGCCTCGTTTTTCTGTCGTTGCCGTTCATGTAGTGATGAAGAATATTCCTTATCAGAGTGATACGGAATATTTGAAAGCGCACTGTGAAGCGTATGGAGTTCCCTTTGTACAGTATGAGACTGCTTTTGATCCTACTACCGACACACGCAAATCTCCCTGTTTCCTTTGTTCATGGAACCGCCGGAAAGCCTTGTTCACTGTTGCCAAGGAGCACGGATGCAATAAAATCGCTCTTGGTCACCACATGGATGATATTTTGGAAACTTTATTGATGAATATCACTTATCAGGGAGCATTCAGTACAATGCCGCCCCGGTTGGTGATGAAGAAGTTTGATATGACAATTATCCGTCCGATGTGTCTGGTTCACGAAGCCGATTTGATAGAGTTGGCAGCGTTGCGCCATTATCAGAAACAAGTGAAGAATTGTCCCTATGAATCGCAGTCCAGCCGCAGTGATATGAAAGGAGTTTTGCGACAACTGGAAGCGATGAATCCGGAGGCACGTTACAGTCTTTGGGGGAGCATGACCAATGTACAGGAAGAATTATTACCAGATAAAATAGATTAATTTGAATAGGTTATTATGAAAGGATTCTATACCATTTTGTTGCTGATCGTATCCAATGTCTTTATGACATTCGCCTGGTACGGACATTTAAAGATGAAACAGGAGTACAGCTGGTTCGCTGCTCTTCCGCTGATCGGTGTGATTGCGTTCAGTTGGGCAATCGCTTTTTTTGAATATTCCTGTCAGATACCGGCCAATCGCATCGGCTTTATAGGCAATGGAGGCCCGTTTTCGTTGATGCAACTGAAAGTCATCCAAGAGGTGATAACACTTGTTATTTTTACAGTGTTCACTACTATCTTCTTTAAAGGTGAAGCGTTACATTGGAATCATTTGGCGGCGTTCGTTTGTTTGATTGCGGCGGTGTATTTTGTGTTTATGAAGTGAAATTGTGACTTGATTCATTTTCCATCTGTTTCTTATCAATAACATAGCCACGTATAGAAAATAGTCGCAATATATAGGTTGCCCATTGGCGAAATTGAGTAGCACGGATTGAGTTTACACGGTAGCCAACGGAGATTATCGCATCTAAATTATAAAATAAAGTGTTGTAACTTTTCCTGTATTCGGCAGTATGTGCAAATCTTGCACATACTTGATCTTGCTGTAATTCTGCAGATTCAAATCTTCATTCTCTTCACCAAATACACATTTCCCAATCTCGTATGTTGTCGGCTGATACCTGCTGCAGTCAGCACTTGCGTCAATTGGATAGGGGTGCAGTTACGCAGTACAGCCGGAAACCTCTTTTTCAATTCCTGATGAATGATGGCGGCGGAGAGTGACAGGCAATCCGGTTCATCCTAATGAATAAATGTTGTTTTTTCGACCGGTTGATGCTGCTAAGGTATAACATGAGATATGGGGTTTGCAAGTATTTAACTAAGAAAAAGTTTATTTTCTCCTGAAATGAA
>OGFQ01001356.1_pt1 | contig 10143 bp, 9 predicted proteins | sample 1570961 | NCBI WGS metagenome assembly OGFQ01 (sample SAMEA2582022, study PRJEB24529) | metagenome | biome: Human gut stool | place: China | collected 2011
GGGCTCTTGGGCAAATACACAGAAGATGGTCGCCGCCAAGCAATGGAGCTTTGAAAGTACCAGGTAACATGGCGGTACATTATCCTTTAACACTGAATAAGTTGTCGAATGGAAATTTTGATTATCAGTTGGTGAGTAATCATAAATTGCCGGTATTGTTGTATCAGAATATAACGGGAGAAGGGCAAACCAAACAAATCAGTTTGTGGATGGTTGCTTTAGAGGATGTGTATTTCAATTTTGGTGAGCAGGTAAAATCGGATGCGCGCCATGATGACTGTTTGTTTTATATGCCTGGTTTCTGGTATCGCCGCAATCTTCGTTCTCCAAAGGAAGCACCTTCATTTCATACCTCAGACAGCTGGCTGGTGCGTGAGGATCGTCTGAGTACGCCTATGACTACAATTTTTGATGAAAAAAATAAGAAGTCGATTTCTGTCACTCGTATTGCAGAGTTTGAAGATGAGGCATTGACTACTCATAAAGAGGGAGAAGTGATTCTTTCTGGTAAAACGTCTATTGGCTATACTGGATTTGAGAATGTGAGCGGAACAGCTACATTGTCCTTTGGCTATCCTTATAAAGAAGCTCCGAAGAGTTATATCCGTAAGTTAACTTTGGCTCCTTCTGTAGAAGCATATCAGTTCTTGAAGAAAGGAGAAACCCTGACACTGACATGGGAGATTCATGAAACTGCCGCAGAGGACTTTTCCGATTGCGTGAAGCAGGCTTGGGAATATAGCTATGATTTGTATAAACCGACTCCTGTGCAAACACCTTACACAGATGAGATTATGAAAGATGTATTGAGTAATTTCTTTGTGGAAAGTTATGTGGATGATACACCTACTAAATATTACTCAGGTGTAGAACTGCGTACGGCTACTTGTGAAAATTTAGATGTAGCTGAAGTTGGTTTCGTCGGCCGAACTTTGTTGAATGCGTTTAATGCTTTAGAGTATGGAGAAGGAAAACAGCGTGCCGACTTGGTGAAAAATGCAAATAGTATCTTCGATTCTTATTTGCAGCATGGCTTTTCTGAAGCCGGATTCTTTAATGAAGTGGTACACTTTAAGAGAAACTTTGTAGAGACAAACCTGAGTATCCGTCGTCAGTCAGAAGGGGTTTATGCTGTGTTGTATTATTTGAATTATGAAAAACAACACGGACGTAAGCATCCGGAATGGGAAAAACGATTAAAGACAATGCTTGATGCTTTCTTGAAATTACAGAATCCGGATGGAAGTTTCCCTCGTAAATTCAAGGATGATTTTTCTCTTGTAGATAAGTCGGGAGGAAGTACACCTTCTGCAACTCTTCCTTTAGTAATGGGATACAAATATTTCAAGGATAAACGTTATCTGGAAGCAGCTAAACGTTCTGTGGGTTATTTGGAAAAAGAACTGATTTCGAAGGCAGATTATTTCTCTTCTACTTTGGATGCTAATTGCGAGGATAAAGAGGCATCTTTATATGCTTCTACAGCTGCATATTATTTGGCTTTGGCAACGAAGGGACAAGAACGTGTACATTATGCGGAGCTTGCTAAGAAAGCGGCTTATTTTGCATTGTCATGGTATTATACCTGGGATGTTCCGTTTGCAAAAGGACAGATGCTGGGTGATATTGGCTTGAAGACTCGTGGCTGGGGAAATGTTTCTGTAGAAAACAACCACATAGATGTGTTTATTTTTGATTTTGCAGATGTGCTTCATTGGCTGTCTAAAGAGTTTAATGAACCTCGTTTTACAGCATTTTCTGAAGTGATAAGTTCTTCCATGCGTCAGCTGCTACCTCATGAAGGTCATTTGTGTGGAATTACTAAGAAAGGATTTTATCCTGAAGTAGTACAGCATACGGATTGGGACTATGGTAAAAATGGAAAAGGATATTATAACGATATTTTTGCTCCAGGCTGGGTGGTCGCTTCGTTGTGGGAACTTCTTTCACCCGGACGTGCTGAAAACTTCTTGAAATAATATTCATCTAAACGGAAATAAAAATCCCCTTATCCCAGTTTTGAGTCAAGGGATAAGGGGATTTTCATATATAAACCAAAGATTATTATCTTACTAGGATTACCAGGTAGCGCGATACGCTCCAGAATTCATTCGGATTATTGATTTTCAGAGTCAGCTGACCTTTGTCATCTTTAACAAGTTCGTATGAACTCTGTGGGTGGGTAGTCAGTAATTCTGCTCGTTTGGAGTACAGCTTGATTTCTTTTTCTTTACGAATATCAATCTGTGTAAAGTAATCTTTGTTGAAATCATTATCTTTCAGTACATCACCCTTCTTCAAAATCTTCTGGTCTTTCAACTCAGATTTAGTGCCGAATACATACCAGGCTGTGTTGAGGGCTTTATCCTGAGCTTCTACAGTCTTGGTTTTTGCTTCATTTTCTGCGCTCAGCTCGTCTACGTTCTTATTCAAGTCCATAACAGCTTCATCCAACTCTGCAATACGGATATTCTTTGCAGCCAATTCAGCTTGCAGGGTTTCAATCTGCTGCTGTTTGGCAGCCAGTTCAGCAGTGAGGTTCTTTACGGCTTTTTTCAGCTGTGCAGACTGGTATTTGCTGTTTTTCAGTTGCTCTTCCAATTTGGCAATCTGTTCGCGGTTTGATTTCAGCTTTTAACTGATAAAGCGGATATCTTCTTTTATCTTATCGGCAGCCGACTGGCTTTCTAATGTGCCTTCTTTCAAGTCTACACGGTTTTCAGCTTCGTTGATTTCGCGGAATCCTTCTTGAATTTCATTGAAGGCTCCCATGATTTCGTCCAGTTCTGTGTCGCGGTTAGAGAGTTCAAGCATCAGTGAATCGTTTTGAGCTTGTAAAGTGCTTTTGTTCTGGCCTGAATTATTACATGCTGTCAGCAGAGCGGCAGCACATAAAGCAGATAAAACAACCTTTCTCATAGTTTTTGAATTTAGAATTATAATTTAGTTTTCTTTGCCTCCTAATATAATAACAATTTCTCCTCTGGGTTCAGTTTCTGTGAAGTGTGCAATAACTTCCTGAAGGGTTCCTCTGACGCTTTCTTCATGTATCTTGGAAATTTCCCGACATACGGAAACCGGGCGGTCTGCTCCAAAAATTTCCGCAAACTGGGTCAGCGTTTTTAGCAGACGGTAAGGAGATTCGTAGAAAATCATGGTACGGGTTTCTTCTTTCAGGGCATTCAGTCGTGTCATGCGACCTTTTTTCTGAGGGAGGAAACCTTCAAAACAGAAACGCTCATCCGGAAGTCCTGATGAAACCAGTGCAGGTACAAAGGCCGTAGCTCCAGGCAGGCATTGTACTTCGATGCCGTTTCTTACACATTCTCTTACCACAAGGAAACCGGGGTCGGAAATTCCGGGAGTGCCGGCATCTGAGATTAAGGCTACCGTCTGACCTCCTTTTATGCGGTTGACAATGCTTTCCACCGTCTGATGTTCATTGAACTTGTGGTGTGACTGCATTGCATTCTTGATTTCATAATGTTTCAAGAGGATACCCGATGTACGTGTATCTTCAGCTAATATCAAATCCGCTTCTTTCAATATGCGGATAGCTCGAAAAGTCATGTCTTCCATATTACCTACCGGAGTAGGTACGACATATAGTTTTCCCATACTTTGTACTTCATGTTATAAAAGCAAAGGTAAAAAGTTTTCGTATTTACGTGTTCTATTTGTCAAACATTTAACAGAAGTTTTCTCTTTACATGCTGTTTTCGTCCCTATTAATAAAAATACGTCGATTTTTCGTGGATTTCGATTCGTCGTTGTAATTTTGCAATTGTTTTTATGTCATGAAAGAAAATATGGTAGTATATTCAGAAGATCATCGGGAGGAGACCTGCCGCAGAGGAAGGATTGAAGTGATATGTGGTTCTATGTTTTCCGGTAAAACGGAAGAGTTGATACGGCGTTTGCGCAGGGCTACTTTTGCGCATCAGCGTGTAGAGATATTCAAGCCGTCTATCGATACCCGTTATTCAGAGGAAGAAGTAGTGTCACACGATAATAACAGTATCAAATCTACTCCGATTGATTCTTCCGCTAGTATCCTTTTGTTTACGTCGGAGATAGATGTGGTAGGTATTGATGAGGCTCAGTTTTTTGATGATGGATTACCCGAAGTGTGTAACGAACTGGCCAATCGCGGCGTGCGGGTTATTATCGCAGGGCTTGATATGGATTTTAAAGGAGTTCCGTTTGGGCCGATTCCTGCATTGTGTGCCATTGCAGACGAAGTAACTAAGGTGCATGCCATTTGTGTGAAGTGTGGCAACTTGGCCTATGTTTCGCATCGTACCGTGCTGAATGACAAGAGGGTGTTGCTGGGTGAAAAGGAGGAATATGAACCTTTGTGCCGTTGCTGTTATCAGAAAGCGTTAAAAGAAGATGTGTCTAAGTAGTTGATAATTAGGCTATGTTTAAATTTATTGAAAAAATATTCCAATAATATTTGGTAGTTACTATAAAAACATCTACCTTTGCACTCGCAATCGGGAAATAACCGATGCAACAAAGGATTGATTCGCTAGCTCAGCAGGTAGAGCACAACACTTTTAATGTTGGGGTCCTGGGTTCGAGCCCCAGGCGGATCACTCAGAAAAAGGCGATTATCTTGAAAAAGGTAATCGCTTTTTTTCATATTTGCACAAATGGTACCTGATGAGGTGTCTGTTTTATGTAGACCATCCTAATGAGAATCAGTATAAAAAAGGCTTTCAGAATTTCTGCAAGCCTTTTTGGGTTATCCTCTTTATTTTTTCCGCTCTTTCCACAAACGTGTCATGTCTTCCAGGGTTTTACCTTTTGTTTCCGGTACTAATTTCCATACAAAGATAGCTGCAATGATGCAGATAGCTCCATAGAGCCCGTATACAAACATGTGGCCAAACTTGTCGCCCATATCACCGGCACTCATGTTGTACATGGGCAGGAAGGTAGATGAGACGATGAAATTGAATATCCATTGGAAAGCGACAGCGATGGCTACGGCTGCACCACGGATGGTATTGGGGAATATTTCGACGATGAGCACCCAGCAGATGGGACCCCAGCTGAACATGAACGATGCACTGTAGACCATGATGCTGATGACGGGTACCATAGGGCTGATGCCAGTCACGGCATTGCTGAGGGCTACTCCGAGTGCACCGATGGCCATACCAATGGAACCGTAAATGAGCAGAGGCTTGCGTCCCCACTTTTCTACAGTAAAGACAGCTAACAAAGTGAACAGGATGTTGACAATTCCCATGAATACCGTTTGTACCATCGGATTGCCCATGCCCATGCTTTCGAAAATACGCGGTGCAAAATAAAGTACGGCGTTAATACCTACTGCCTGCTGGAATACACTCAGCATGATACCGATAAAAATAACCATCCAGCCGTAAGTGAACAGTTTTTCTGTCTTTTCATGGGCAGTAGCCTTGATTTCCTGTAGAATCTCTTTTCCTTGTGACAGACCGTTGATACGGCTTAATACAAACAGGGCTTTTTCGTCACGACCGGTCATGGCCAGGTAGCGAGGTGTTTCCGGAACAAACAAAACTAAAAGGGTAAACAATCCGGCAGGAACGGCTTCACTGACAAACATCAGTCGCCATCCGGTTTCAGTACTCCAGGCAGCAGCTTCCGGATTCATGATGCGGTTGACACCATCCACTATCTCTACTACCGGATTCAGATGGTCTCCCAAGATGAGGAAGTTGACAAAATAGACTACCAGCTGACCGAAGATGATGGCAAACTGGTTCCAGGAAACCAATGTACCGCGGATACTGCTCGGAGCGATTTCGGCAATATACATCGGACAGATGGCAGAAGCCAGTCCCACACCTACACCGCCTATGACGCGGTAAAAATTGAACGCCAACAGAAGCGAATAGGAGGGTTCCCCGTACGGAAATATCAAAAATTCCGGATAGTATGAGCCTAATGCAGATAAAAAGAACATGACGCCGGCTATCAGCAAAGAAAGCTTTCTTCCGAAACGGGAAGCAAAAAATCCTGATAAAGCACTACCGATAATACAGCCTAAAAGGGCGCTCGAAGAAGTGATACCGTGCCAGGTATCTGTATAGATGAAATCGTCTGCTCCCATGAAGAAAGCCTGAAGACCCTTTTCCGCTCCTGAAATAACGGCGGTATCGTAGCCGAACAGCAATCCTCCTAAAACGGCTACCAGTACGATGGAAAACAGATAACTTCTGCTTCCTTTTTCTGTGTAATTCATGATAATAGGTTTTTTATGGAAAATAAAAACCGGCATATCCGGTCGGGAAAGAGACTTTCGCCGACGGGCATGCCGGTCGGATACTGATAAATCAGCGTATTAGCAATACATATTTACAATAGCCTCATACAGTTCTTGTTTTCCACTGGTCTGTTTCGGTTCACCTACAGTCTTCGCGTAAGCTACTACATCTTCCAGTGTCAGCTTGCCTTCTTCAAATTCTTTACCTTTTCCGTTGTCGAATGAAGCGTAGCGGTCAGCCAGCATTTTCTTGTAAGGAGATTCTTCCAGCAGACGTGCTGCATTTTCCAAAGCACGTGCCATGGCATCCATACCAGCGATGTGAGCGATGAAGATGTCTTCCAGGTCAGTAGAGTTACGACGAGTCTTCGCATCGAAGTTTGTACCACCGTTGCCCAGACCACCACCACGGATAATCTGCATCATAGCCTGAATCAGTTCATAGTTGTCGATAGGGAACTGGTCAGTATCCCATCCGTTCTGGTAGTCACCACGGTTAGCGTCGATAGAACCCAGCATGTTGTTGTCTACAGCTACTGCCAGTTCGTGTTCAAATGTGTGACCAGCCAGAGTAGCGTGGTTAACTTCGATATTTACTTTGAAGTCTTTGTCCAGACCGTGTGCTTTCAGGAAGCCGATAACAGTTTCAGTATCTACGTCGTACTGGTGCTTGCTTGGTTCCATCGGTTTCGGTTCAATCAGGAAAGTACCCTGGAAACCTTTGCTGCGTGCATAGTCACGAGCCAGTTTCAACATCTGAGCCAAGTGTTCTTTTTCACGTTTCTGGTCAGTGTTCAGCAGTGACATGTAACCTTCACGGCCACCCCAGAATACGTAGTTTGTACCACCCAGTTCGATAGTTGCATCGATGGCGTTCTTAATCTGTACGGCAGCACGAGCTACTACATCAAAGTCAGGGTTAGTAGCTGCACCGTTCATATAACGTGCATGACCGAATACGTTGGCAGTACCCCACAACAGTTTGATGCCAGTTTCAGCCTGTTTCTGTTTCAGGTAAGCTACTACTTCTTTCAAGTTAGCTTCGTATTCTTCGATAGTAGCTGCTTCGTCGCACAAGTCTACATCGTGGAAGCAGTAGTATTCGATACCGATTTTCTGCATGAATTCAAAACCTGCATCTACTTTATCTTTTGCAGCCTGTACTTTGTCAGGATTTCCTTTCCATGGGAAGCTTTTTGTTCCGCCACCGAACTGGTCGCCACCTTCAGCGCACAATGTGTGCCACCATGCCATAGCGAATTTCAACCATTCTTTCATCGGTTTGCCCAGGATGACTTTTTCTGCATCATAATAACGGAAAGCCATCGGGTTTTTGCTCTCTACACCTTCAAATTTGATTTTTCCAATACCCGGAAAGTACTCTTTTGTTGCCATAATATCTTTGTTTTATAAGTTAATGAATTGTTATATTTAATTGTTTGTTGATTTTTCGAGACATTCTTTCCAACGTGCGTATGCGTCGGCGTATGCGGTTTCGTCGGCAGCCTTCGGTTCAATGACAGCCAGTTTGTCGAGAGTAGCAAAAGCTTCCACATTGTCGCGGTAGATGCCTGCACCCATTCCGGCTCCCTTGGCAGCTCCTACTGAACCGTCTGAGTCATAGAGTTCGATGGTAGCACCTGTGACTCCGGCCAGCGTGTCGCGGAACAGCGGACTCAGGAACATGTTGGCATGTCCGGCGTGAATCTTCCGTACATCCATTCCCATACCCTTCATGATGTCGATACCGTAGCGGAAGGAGAATACAATACCTTCTTGAGCGGCACGAAGCAGGTGGCTGCGGTTATGCAGGTTGAAGTTGACACCCTGAATAGAACATCCGATTTCCTGATTCTGCAGCATGCGTTCAGCTCCGTTACCAAACGGAAGGATACTGATGCCGGCAGCACCGATAGGAGCCTGAGCGGCAACTTCGTTCATTTCTGCATAGCTGAGGTCGGAAGCTAATGTGCGTTTCATCCACGAATTGAGGATACCCGTACCGTTGATGCAGAGCAATACGCCCAGACGAGTCTGTGAAGCAGTGTGGTTGACGTGTGCAAATGTGTTGACGCGTGACTTCGGGTCGTAGTTGACACTACCGTTCACTCCGTATACTACTCCGGAAGTGCCAGCTGTAGAAGCAATTTCACCCGGATTGAATACATTCAGAGAAAGAGCATTGTTCGGTTGGTCACCGGCGCGGTAAGTCACCGGAGTACCGGCTTTCAGTCCTAACTCGGCAGCTACTTTTTCCGTTACTTTACCCTGTTCAGAGAAAGTCGGACGGATGTCAGCCAGCAAGGATGCGTCGATACCGTAATAATCCAGCAAGAAATCAGCTACCTTGTTTTCCTTGAAATCCCAGAACATACCTTCCGACAATCCGGAAACTGTCGTGCAGATTTCTCCTGTCAGTCGCATGGCGATATAGGCACCCGGAAGCATCACCTTATAGATGCGTTCATAAACTTCCGGTTCGTTTTCCTTTACCCAAGCCAGTTTGGAAGCCGTGAAGTTGCCCGGTGAGTTCAACAAGTGTGACAAGCATTGTGCTTCTCCCAATGTCTGAAATGCTTTCTGACCGTAAGGTACAGCTCTGGAGTCACACCATATAATAGAAGGGCGGAGCACCTGCTGGTTTTTGTCTACGCAGACCAGACCGTGCATCTGATAAGAAATACCGATAGCCTTGATTTCTTCTGCTTTTGCACCAGAAGCAGTGAGAACGGCTTGTGTAGCCAGTTTCAAGTTATCCCACCAGCTCTGCGGGTCCTGTTCAGCCCATCCCTGTTTGACAGCGAGGATAGGCGCTTCTGTTTTCGGGAAAAAGGCGGATGCGGCACATTTTCCGCTTTCTACATTGACCAGACTCGCCTTTACTGACGAGCTTCCTATGTCATAACCTAATACGTACATCGTTATATAGTCTTTTAAAATTATCTTCTTGTCTTGTTGTAGATTTTCCGGTCAAACCGGTAATACCTTGCGGCCCGGTGAGATACTCCCTGTTCGTATTCTTCCGTCGGCACGATGTATTCCATCATGGAAATCTTCTTATGGAAGTTGCGTACATCCAATGCCTTGCCGTAAATCACCTCATACAGCATTCGCAGTTGCAGGGCGGTAAATTTCCGTGGAAGCAGTTCGAAGATGCATGACGGGTTGAATTCGATGTGCTGCCGGATAAACTTCATGGCTTCTGCAATAATCAGATTGTGATCGAATGCCAGGTCCTTCACTTCTTCCAGTGCCACCCATTCTGCCTTGTATTCATCCAAGTTCTTGTTGAGGGTCTTGTCTATTTTTACCATGGCAAAGTAGGCGATAGTTACGATTCGTTCCACTTTGGCCTTTTCTGCTCTTTCCAGCCAGTGAACATCTTTGGGATTCTTGGTACGGTCCTTTGAACCGAACGCCTTGAACTGCATCAGGTCTACGTTCTTGAGTCCAGTCAAATCACGAAGCACTCGTTTGGCTGCATCATCCAAGTCCTCATCCATATAGATAAGGCTTCCGGGGAGTTTCATATCGTGGAAAACTTCTCCACTTTCTTCCCCCATTCTTTTTACGAGCAACACCTTTAGTTTCTCTCCATCGAATCCGATGACCACGCAGTCTACTGAGATGTGATTATTGGCTAATTGTTCAGTGTATTCCATAAGCATTTTTCTGTCTACACCGCAAAGGACGTTTTTTTTATTGATATATGCAATAGGGCTTTTGGGGTGTGTAAAACCTTATTGTTCAATAGGGTAAATATCTTATTTGATACAATATCGTGATGTGGCGTTTTTGTAGTTCATACAATATGTATAAAAGGTAATTTCCCGTGTAGGCTTATTGGCAAAAGTACAACAACCCGAAAAATCGAATTTTCAATG
>OGFQ01001382.1_pt1 | contig 9959 bp, 6 predicted proteins | sample 1570961 | NCBI WGS metagenome assembly OGFQ01 (sample SAMEA2582022, study PRJEB24529) | metagenome | biome: Human gut stool | place: China | collected 2011
TAGTCCTGCCCGTCCAATTCCGGATAATTTGGGCAGCTCTCTTGTCTCAATGTCAGAAAGGAAAGGTAGTCCATGAAACCCTCGAACACATAGCAGGCAGTCCTTGCTTTTCCCGACTGTCTGATGTGGGAGATTTCCTTGGGGGCGATGCAGCCCTTGAAATAGGGGTTACGAACCTCAAACCCACCCGAACCGTTAGGGAAGGCAATGGCAAAGTAACGCTTGCCGTTGTGGGTGTAACGGGCTTCACTACATTCTCTTTTTGCCAGTTCCAGATTTATTCCTCTACCTTGTAAATAGGAAAGCAGGGCAGGAGACGATAGCGGTACTATCTCCAGCTGTTGGAAGCTCGGACCGAAAGAGTCCTGCTTGCCAAAAGAGAAAGATACCGGGTGTACATGCGGTGTCTGTTCCGCAATCCGCTCCAGCAGGTAAGGTACATGGTCGGTAGCATACAGGTGTGCAGCCAGTTCAATGATACCGCCCCCTTTCCCTAAACCGAAGTCGTACCACTGGTTGCGTTCGGTGTTCACTTTGAAGGAAGCCTCTGTTTCTTCCCTCAAGGGAGATTTGTACCAAAGGTTGATACCCTGCTGTTTGACGGGTGAATACCCCAGGCTGTGCAGGTAGTCAGCCAGATTGATTTGTTTTGCAGTCTCGATGTTCATAAGGAAATCGTTTTTAGTGAGTGCTTTGATTATTTCTCTTTTTGCCCGCAACTCTTAAAAGTATGCGGTCAGTACAATCACTTCACTAAACTCCTAATATATAGACCCCCGGAATAAAGTGAAGTGATTTGTCTGTTTCTGAAATCACTTCACTAAATTGTCGTATATATAGGATACGGGAATAAAGTGAAGCGATTTTCGGGATTGTCGGCTAATAGTGGTAATCGGGCTTGAAGGAATACTTCCTGCCGTTTTCCTGCACTATCATCCGTTTGTTGCGCAGCATGGTGATAAGCGCCACTGCATTCTGGTGATTCAGTCTAACCCCTTCTGCCAGATAAGTCCTGATTAAGGTGTCTTCCAGCTCCTTGTAGCCGTATTCCTCTTTCAGTGCAAAAGCGTCTTCCAGTGCGGCACGGTGCTGCGGTTCTGAAATATCCTTGTAAGGGTCAAACTTTTCCACCGAGGGTCTTCCCGGCTTCCTTGCTTCCGGCTTGTAGCCTTCCGCAAGTTCGGGCAGGGCTCTGTCGTTGATGCAGAATGCAAAAGGCTCGAAATCCATCGCCCGGATGTGCATGGCGGAAACATGGCTGATGTCGCTGTTCCCCTTGTCCTTTTCCACCAGCAGGACTGTTTCCGCCTTGTTGTTCAGTTCCGTACCAATGTGCCCTCTTGCGTTCTCATCCCCCTTGTTCTGATGCAGTATCGTATGGATATGAATCTGCCTGTCGTCCGTCCACTGCATCAGCTTGGATATGATGCGGGTGGATTCACCGGGGCTGTTGATGTCGTACACCATATCCCGGATGCCGTCTATGATGACCAGCCCAATATCCGGTGAGTGGTAGATAGCCTGTTCTACAATGCTGATGCGCTGTTCCGGGGTGTATTTTCTCAAAGCGAGAAACTCCAGATAACCGCTGTCCCTGTCATCGGGCAATCCTGCCATCCGCAGGATCCGCTTCATCACTTTCAGGCAGTGGTAGGGGCTTTGCTCCGTATCTATATAAAGCACTTTCCGCTTTTCCTCGGGCAGTTCAGCCGCATATCGTAACACGGTACCGTTCTTCAATGCAGCGGCTACGATAGCCGATACATTGAAGGTTTTCTTGCTCTTGGCTTTGCCGATGGATGCGCTGAAATTGCCCAGCGTCCCGATGACAGAGCCGTGTACTTTCAGAATTTCGGGGGCTTTTTCGTAGCATCTTGACAGACTTAGCCGGGATTCCTGCCAGAGGATAACGGCTTGTTCGGGTGATATTTCTTTTATATAGTCCATAATCACCTCCTTTATCTGCGTCCTCCGGTTTTCTTGCCAGCCAGTTCCAGCGCCAGTTCCGCATCCACGATAATCTTGCGTCCAATCTGGGTAATGGCTTTGTCTATCTTTCCGCTTTTCTTGATGCGGTTGGCTGTGGGCAGGCTGCACCCGAAAAGCTTGGCTATGCCGAGTATGCCGTACACGTACTTTCTTTCCGTGTCGGTGGTCGGCTGCGGTTGCGCCTCTGCCTGTACCGAAGCGTGTCTGCTTAGAAAAAGGAACTCTTCGCCTGTCATCTGCCAGACGGGTTTCACTAACAGTTCTTTGAGGTTGTTCATCGTCCGTATGATTACTTGTTTGACAATAGCCCTGCGCACAGGCTGTTTCTTCTGTTCTCGAACGATGCAAAATTAGGTAGGGTTTTGAGTGGTAAGTATGTGGATGATAGATATGGATTGTTCTGTTATATCGCTGAATATCAAGAAATAAAAATACCACTCAAAAATTATTTTGAGTGGTATAAGTGGTCATGTCGTAAAATATATTGGAATATCACGGGTTATCGGAATATTCCGTCCATTTCCTTGGCGAACTTTTGGTTGGGAATACTGGGTAAATCGGAAACGGGTTCCCTGTACTTGGACTTGTAATAGTCTTCATCAATATCCAGGTGTTTCAGGATGGCTTCCTTCCATTTGTCCTTATCCTGCCCCGGCAACTGCTCCCTCATCAGGGAAATCAGATAGCATACCCGTATCTTTTCCTTTGGCTTTATTTTCAGTACGCACTGGCAGGGATGCAGATTCATGCAGGCATAGAAATCCGGTGCGGTAATGTCTTCAAACTGTTCCCCTGCACAAACTTCATGAATTAGGGAAATCAGCTTCATGCTGAAATATTCAGGCAATCCGGCAGTCGTAGCTGTAGTCGATGCGGTTGTAGTTTCAGCTTCCGGCTGGCTGTCTGTACGGCTCTGCCTGTCTGCTTCGTTCGGTTGGCTTTCTTCGTCCGGTACATATTTGGTCAGGATGCCCATGAAGTGTACGCTAAGCAGGTAGATGTCGTCGCAACGGTTTTTCATGTATTGCCGGGCTTCTTTCCAGAGAAGGGTTTGCTGCTCATAAAGATGCTCCAGTTGGGCTTTCTCCCTTTCATATTCAGCCTTGCAACGCTCATATTCTCTTTCCGCCAGCTTTTCTTCTTCGGGTGTATGCTCTCGGTAGCCAATGGAATCATAGCGGTTGTTGGCTTCGTTCATCGGTTTGCGCAGCCTGTTTACCACTTCCATCTCTTCCTTGATGGTTTCCTTGTAGCGGTCTGCGTATTGGTAGCATACACGTATGATCACTTCGTCATGGAGAAGGCGGTAAGATTCATAAAGCCGTATGTATTCTTTGACTTCCTTTTTCAGACTTTTCAGCAGCAGGGTACATGGTTCTGGCGGTGTATGCAGCACCAGTTCAAGGATAGCTTGCTCAAAAGCCTTTATATCGCTCCATTTCGAGTAGAAATCAACGATGAATTTCTGCTTTTCAAAAGAGAAAGTATGGCTTACAATCCAATCTTTGCAGATTCTGTTCAGCTCCCCGTATTGAGGAATGAGGGTTGTTATCGTTTTCTGCATGGCATACTCTTATTATTGGGGATCCTTGTCAAGGAAAGAAGCCAGTTCTTCTTCCACTTCTTCTACGCTGGGCAACGCTGATTTCAATTTCTCGGGAATCGCCTTGCTCAATTGGTAATCGCTGATGCCGATGGGCTGGTCATAGCCGGAAAGGGCATACTGGGCAACCACTTCGTCCTTTCCTCTGCACAACAAAAGACCGATGGTCTTGTTGTCGTGTTCCCCTCTCAACTTATCATCCACCACGTTGATGTAAAAGTTGAGTTGTCCGGCATATTCCGGCTTGAAAGGAGTGGCTTTCAATTCTATGACAATATATGCGTGCAACGGAATGGAATATAGAATCAGGTCGGCAAAGAAATCGCTGTTTCCGACTTGGAAGTGCTTCTGCCGGGCAACGAAGGCAAAACCGTTGCCCATTTCCAACAGGTAGCGGGTAACGTGTTTCACCAGCTGTTCTTCAATATCCCTTTCGTCTGCTTTTTCTTTGGCTCCTGCCAAATCAAAGATGTACGGGTCTTTGAGTAGGTAATTGGCAAGGTCGCTTTGTGGAGCCGGAAGTGTGGTCGTGAAATTGTTTACCTTGTTGTTGCTGATTTGTCGGCTATACAAATCACTGTCAATTTGCATTTTCAATACATTGCTGCTCCATCCCATTTCCACAGACTGCTTCATGTACCAGTAGCTTAGACCTAAAGGTAGCGAACTGTCAAGTATAGTCATTTGGCTTGTCCAGTTTATTTTGGCTATAGGAGAGGTCAAGAAAACTTCTTCTATTTCCCTGATTCCCATCCTGTAAATGGCAGACACGGTTTTTCCCACATCTTCAAATTGCGCAGGAACTTCCTGCGTAATTGCTAATGATTGACAATCAATCGATTGTATTTGCGCAGTAAGTTCCTGCGTAAATTGCTTGTCATTCAGTTTTAATACTTCATTGGTCACACTCTGTATGGTTGGGACAGACAGGCTTGCATCTGTTTCTATGAAACTTTGCAACGCTCTTAAAGGATATGCTTTTGCAAACTGGCACATATAGGTAAGGTTACGTTCCGAATAGCCTTTCTTTTCAGGGTAATGCAGTCGGATAGCCTTTGCCAACTGCTTGATGATTTTGCTTCCCCATCCGTGCAGCTGCTGGTGATAAAGGATGTAATTGCCTATCTTCCAGTAATGGAACAGCATTTGTGCATTGGCTGCAACAATCAGCCTTACTTGTGCCTGTTCTATTTCCGAACCGACCGCTTGTATGAATGCATCAAAATTCGTTTTCTCTATGTTGGATTCCTTGTTGCTCATATTGTGATGATAATTTCTACAAATATAGTCATTGGTAACTATCTATGAAACTGATTGATACTTTTATAGTTGGTTAAATTTGTTCATGGCATTTGCCTTAATATCATCCGCTATGTCAATGTAGGGTTTCATAGCTTTGTAGTCGCTGTGTCCCGTCCATTTCATGACCACCTGTGCCGGGATTCCGAGAGCCAGCGCATTGCAGATGAATGTCCTTCTTCCTGCATGGGTACTGAGCAAAGCGTATTTGGGTGTGACTTCATCAATACGTTCATTTCCCTTGTAGTAGGTTTCCCGTACAGGCTCGTTGATTTCTGCCAGTTCGCCCAGCTCTTTCAGGTAATCGTTCATCTTCTGGTTGCTGATGACGGGCAGAGCCATGTAATTCTCGAAATGGATGTCCTTGTATTTGTCCAGTATGGCTTTGCTGTATTTGTTCAGTTCAATCGTCAGGCTGTCGGCAGTCTTGACTGTGGTTATTTCGATGTGGTCGGACTTCACATCGCTTCTTTTCAGATTGCGAACATCCGAATACCGCAAACTCGTAAAGCAGCAGAACAGGAAAACATCACGCACACGTTCCAGGTATTGCTTATCCTTGGGTATCTGGTAGTCTTTCAGCTTGTTCAGTTCATCCCAAGTCAGGAAGATTACTTTTTTCGAGGTGGTTTTCAGTTTCGGTTTGAATGTATCGTATGCAATGTTCTGATGATGTCCTTTCTTGAAGCTCCAGCGCAGGAACCATTTGAGGAATCCCATTTGCTTGCCGATGGTGCTGTTTCTCATATCCTTGGTATCACGCAGGAAGTTGACGTATTCGTTCAATCCAAACTCGTCGAAATAGTTGAACGTTGCATCCTCCTTGAACTCTTTGAGGTGGTTCCTCACTGCTGCAAATTTTTCATAGGTGGATGCCGTCCAGTTATTCTGGTTACCGCACTCTTTTACAAACTCATCGAATACCTCCCAAAAGCTGACAGGGGCTTCTTCCGGCTGTTCTTCGCTGGTGTCTTTCATTCTCATGTTGAAAGCTTCCTTCAACTGTTGGGTCGTTGGCATGACCTCCTGCACCTCAAATTCCTTGAAAATATTCTGGATTTCGGCATAGTATTTCAGCAAGTCCGTATTGATTTCGGCTGCACTCTGCTTTAGCTTGTTGGTACATCCGTTCTTTACCCGCTGCTTGTCTGCATCCCATTTGGCTACGTCAATCCGGTAGCCCGTTGTAAACTCGATGCGTTGGCTTGCATATATGACACGCATACGGATGGGTACGTTCTCCACGATTGGCACTCCGTTCTTTTTCCGGCTCTCCAATGCAAAAATGATGTTGCGCTTGATATTCATAATTGGGTGCGTTTGAAATTCTACACCCAAATATACACCCAATTATTGAGATAGCAAAAGACATTTAGAAACATTTACTTTTACTCTATATTGTAATTTACACTTGATTATCAGTCGTTTGCAGTTTTATGATATTCTGTGAAAGTATAAGTTCGAGAGCCTCTCTCTCCGCAAGGAGACGCTCAATGACAGCGAACTGCACCGAAACGTCCGGCCTTGTAGCCGGACGTTTTTCTTTTTCCGGACCCGCCCGTGCGACAGCCGCTCCGGCTTCCGGCCCCGGCGTCCCCATCGTTCCCATCGTCTCCTCCGTCTCCTCCGTCCCCGGCGCCTCCTCCGTCTCCGGCCGGACAGAACGGACAGAACGGACAGAACGCCGGGATATGCCTCGAATAGGCCTGTTTGTTTTGGCGCGTCCCATTGACGGATCATCGTTTTTTTTGTAATTTGCGGCGATTTTGCCGCTTTGCCGCAAACACGCACGCGCGAAAGGCAGGCCGTCGGCCTGTCTTTTGCCGGATTCCGAAACACGCTGTTTCCACAAATGCTGAAAAAAATTCTCAAACATACGCTCCGGACGCTGCTCGTCATTCTCCTCGTCCTGCTGCTGGTCCCGGCGCTGCTCTACGTTCCGGCCGTTCAGGACCTAGCCCGGCGACGGGCCGTCGCCTACGCCTCCCGGACGCTCGGCATGGAGGTCTCCGTCGAACGCATCCGCCTCGCCTTTCCGCTGCGGCTGACGGTGGACAACACCCTGCTGGCCGACAGGACGGACACGCTCCTTCGCTGCGGAAGGCTCTCGCTCGACGCCGCCCTGTGGCCGCTGATCCGCAAAGAGGTCGTCATCCGGAGCTTCGCGCTGGAACGCGTCGCCACCCACTACAAGGACACCTTGGCGGGCATGGACCTGCGCCTGGCTGCGGGAGAGTTGTCCCTCGAAGCCGTCCGCGCCGATCTTTTGGCCAACACGGCCGGCATCTCCCGGCTCGTTCTCGCCGACGCGGACATCCGGCTGAACCTGACCGAAGCGGCTCCCGCCGAGAAAAAGGAGAGCGCCGCCGCCCTGCCGTGGACGGTGGGACTCGACAGAATCGCGGTCTCGAACCTCGCCTTCGGGATGCGGACCTCCCCTGCGGTCTCCGAACTCTCCGTCCGCCTGGCCGACGGGAGCGTCGACACCTGCCGGGTGCTGCTGGACAGCCAGCAGGTCTCCGTGAAAAGCGTCCTGCTCGACCGGGGCGCCTACTCCTACCTCACCGGACCGGCCGAAGCGGAAAGCGGGACTTCCGCCGGGACGACCGAAGCGTCGGCACCGTGGACCGTCCGGGTCGGCCGCGTCGCGCTGACCGGCAACAGCGTCGAATACGGCCGGCTGGGCCACCGTCCCGCCGCGGGGTTCGACCCGGCATTCATCGCCCTCGCGCCGCTCGACCTCACGATTGATTCGGTGTACAACCGGGGCGCCGACATCGCGCTGCAAATCCGCCGGACGGCGTTCACCGAACGCTGCGGGCTTTCGGTCCGCGACCTGACCGGACGTTTCGGCATGGACGCCTCGGGCATCGTCCTCTCCGGCCTCGACCTGCAAACCGCCTTCTCCCGAATCCGGGCGGAGCTCACCGCCGGGGCCGGAATCCTGAAACTGGAGCCGGCTTCGCCGCTCGACGCCGCCCTTTCGGCCGACCTGAACACGAAGGACCTGAAATACCTCTCCCCGGAGGCGGTCCCGCCCGTGCTGGACGACCGGACCGTCCGGCTGTCGTTCTCCGCGGCGGGAACTCTGGGCGACCTCGGAAAGACGCAGCTGGAAATCTCGTCGCCCGGACACCTCGACCTCAAGGCCGACGCCGCGGCGAAAAACCTGCTCGACGCCAACCGGATGGAGGCGTCGGCCCGCTTCGAGGGCGACTTCCGGGACCTTGCGTTCCTCAAGGCGCTGCTCCCCGACACGGCCCTGCGGCGGCGCGTGGCGATTCCGGCCCTGATCCGGCTCCGCGGCTCCGCCGGGGCGGACAGGGGGACGTTCTCGACGGCTTCGACACTCTCGGCCGACGGCGGCGAACTTTCCGTGAAGGGGCGGTTCAACCCCCGCGAACAGAGTTACGACGCCGCGATCCGGGCCGACAGCTTCCCGCTCAACAGTTTCCTCCCGGCCGATTCGCTGGGGATCGTCGACCTGGCCCTGCAAGCCCGCGGCACGGGCTTCGACCCGCTGCTGCCCCGGACCCGGACGAGCCTCCGGGCGCAGATCGGCCGCGCGGAGTTCGGCGGGCGCGACTTCGGGGGCATCGAACTCGACGCAGAACTCGACAGCCAGCGTCTTTCGGGACGGATCTCCGACCGCGACGAGGCGCTCCGGCTGCTGCTGTCCGTCTCCGGAACGCTGACCGAACGCGAACAGCGCATCGGCCTCTCGGGCAGCGTCTTCGGGTTCGACCTGGCCGCGCTGGGCGTCAGCCCGGAGCCGATCGGCGGATCGTTCGCCCTCGATGCCTCCGCATCCGCCGCCGGAAAGGGCGCCTATGCCGCCCGCATCGCGCTGGACAGCATCGAAATCCGGAACAAACACCGGACGGACCGCATCCGCCCGACGAGCGTCTCGCTGCACACCGACTCGGCCGCAACCCGGGCCGAAGCGGCTTCCGGCGACCTGTCGCTGACGTTCTCCACGCCCCAATCCGCTGACTCACTGATCGCGGCGCTGACCCGGAGCGCCCGGACGCTGGCCGGACAGATCGACGCGCAGAGCATCGACATGGAGCAATTGAAACCCGCGCTCCCCGACTTCGCCCTGCGGGTCTCGGCGGGTCCCGACAACATCCTCAACAGCCTGCTGAAATCCCGGAAGATCGCCTTCGACGCGCTGAACGCCGAAGGGGTGAACTGCGACTCGCTGCCCGTTTCGATCCGCCTGCGCACGGAGGGACTGGCCTACGGGAACGTGGTCCTCGACACCGTGACAGCCGACATCCGCCAGAACGGGAAACGGCTGGAATACGCCCTCGGGCTGGCGAACGCCCCCGGGAACCTCGACAACATCGCCCGGGCCGGACTGTACGGCCACCTCGTGCGGAACACCGGGCAGGCGAACCTTTACCAGCGCAACCGCGCCGGCCGCGAAGGGTTCCGCTTCGGGCTGGACGTGACGTGGACCGACAGCCTGGTCCGCGCGAGCGTGACGCCTCCCGACCCGCTGTTCGGTTTCGAGCCGTGGACGGTCAATCGCGGCAACTACCTCGCATACCGCTTCGACAAGCGCGTGGAGGCCGACCTCGACATGACCCACGGCGACCAGCGGTTCGCGATCCGCACGACCCCGGGCGGCGACGCCGACGACGACATCCGCCTCGACATCGCCGGACTGAACGTCGGTCCGGCGCTGGGGCTGTTCCCCTCGGCCCCGCCCGTCGACGGCGTGCTGGGCGCGAACCTGACGCTGAACCTCGCGGCGGACAGCCTCTCCCTCCGGGGCGGGGTCTCGGTGGCGGAGCTGACCTACGACAAACAGCGTTTCGGCAGCGTCGACCTCGGACTGTTCTACAAACAGGACCGGGGACACCTCGCCGACGCGCGCCTGACGCTCGACGGAGCCGAAGTGCTGACCGTGCAGGGGGACTGCCGCGAGGGGCGCGAAAGCCCGCTCGACCTCACGGCGACGATCCCCGGATTCCCGTTGCAGCAGGCCAACGTGTTCCTGCCCGACGACCTCATCCGCCTCTCCGGCCGGTTGCAGGCGAAAATCCACGCAGGAGGCACCGCT
>OGFQ01001385.1_pt1 | contig 9919 bp, 7 predicted proteins | sample 1570961 | NCBI WGS metagenome assembly OGFQ01 (sample SAMEA2582022, study PRJEB24529) | metagenome | biome: Human gut stool | place: China | collected 2011
TTCGTAACTTCACTAACTTCGGTGTATTCGTAGAAATCGAAGAAGGTGTTGACGGATTGATCCACATCTCTGACTTGTCTTGGACTAAGAAGATTAAACATCCTTCTGAATTCACTCAGATTGGTGCAGACATCGACGTAGTAGTTCTGGAAATCGACAAGGAAAACCGTCGTCTGAGCTTGGGTCACAAGCAGCTGGAAGACAATCCTTGGGATGTATTCGAAACAGTATTCACTGTAGGTTCTGTTCATGAAGGAACTATCATCGAAATGCTGGATAAGGGTGCCGTTGTAGCATTGCCTTATGGTGTAGAAGGTTTCGCAACTCCGAAACACCTGGTAAAAGAAGATGGCTCTCAGGCTCAGTTGGATGAAAAATTGCCGTTCAAGGTAATCGAATTCAACAAGGATGCAAAACGTATCATCGTTTCTCACAGCCGTATCTTCGAAGATGCTGCTAAGGCAGAAGAAAAGGCAGAAAAGAAAGCTTCTAAGAAGGCTTCTAAGAAAGAAGAAACTCCGATGATTCAGAACCAGGCTGCTTCTACACCTCTGGGTGACATCGATGCTTTGGCTGCTTTGAAAGAACAGCTGGAAGGTAAGAAATAATTCTTTCTAAATAAAACTCAAAAAGGGATTGTACACTTGTACAGTCCCTTTTTTTTATCCTATATTTGCAATGTCAAATAACTTAAAAACTAAAAAACAATGATCAGACTAAACGTATTTATTCAAGTAGAGAAACAGAACTACGACCAGGTAGTAAACATAGCAAAAGAACTGGTAGCTGCTTCACAGAAAGATAACGGATGCGTAGCTTACGACCTCTTTCAGAGCACTACACGCCAGGATGTCCTGATGATTTGTGAAACATGGAAAGATGCGGCTTCTCTTGCAGCACACGAACAAGCTGCACATTTCACTACCCTGGTTCCAAAAATTCAGGAATTAGCCGCTATGAAACTGGAAAAATTTGAATTCTAACAAGAACTCAAGAACCCGTATGATACGAAAAATCCCACCTGACCTAAAAGTCTCGGTGGGATTTTTTCATAAAGAAGTGAATCTTCTTCACTTCTATAAAGAATAATGAACGAACAAATCAAAGTTTAATTACCATTCAACGAACTTGCCGCGAGCCTTACGTTCTTTCAAAAGCTCTGCCAAACGCTTATTCTTTGAAGAAGCAATGAAACGACGTCCGAAGATGTTCGGAATAGCAACTCCCAAAGCAATACACATAATCACAAGTCCGGAATTTACACCGCTTTCTATTGCTTTCATCAGGGGAGTTACCTGATCAATACTCTGCACATTGATATTGATGATACCAAACAGCATACGATACATCAGTACTCCCGGAATCATCGGGATGACAGAAGGGATAGTCAGCACATGGTTGGGCACGTGGAACCAGTGAACTGCCTTAATGGCAATCAAGCTAACCAGCACGGCTCCTGAGAAAGAACCAATAACCAGTCCCATATCCAAACCGATATTGTCTGTGCTCGGTCCTAAGTTCACGAAGTTACGCGTACATACGGCAATAATACCTCCGATAGCTACTACCCACAACAAACGACGCTGTATGTTGAAAATCATCGAGAATCCCATGGCTGAAATAGCCGCAGCTATGGCATACTCCCAATACTGATGATGAGGAACCATACTGATAGTCGGGAAAAAGTTTTCAATATGGCAAAGTTTCACGGCAAATGCAATACCAAAAGCCATGGCAGCCACCATCAGCAAGGTATTCACCGCTCTGACAATACCTACCTGAATATAATTATCCAGCATATCGTCCACAAAGTTAATCAAAGGAACTCCAGGCACAATAAACAAGGCACAGGCAAGCAACGGATGCCAGGGAGTAGATGTCCATTCTGCAGGCAACAGAGTAGATGCCCACGCAATGATGGTAGCCACAAAGGCAGAAATAGCGATTCCCATGTAATGATTCAAGCCAGACTCATTGCATACCTGACGCAAGCGCATACCCAATATGGCTGCAATTGATGCGTACAGGAATGCCACCCAGTCACAACCGAACTGAATACAGAATCCGCCACAGGCAAATCCGGCACCAATCGCCACCTGCCACGGAGTGTAATTACGTTTTTTCTTACGAATCTTTTCCAGTTCTTCTTCATACTGGTCGAGCGTGTAATCATTTTCAATCGCACGCCAGGAAAGCTTGCTGACTTCCGAAATGGCCGTCATATTCACTCCATGACCTTCAATTCGCTGGAATTTAGTAAAAGAATAGTCACCATCACTCACGTTCACCATCAACATGGTAAAACTGACGTTGATGTGAAGCTTCTCTTCGGAGATACCAATATAAGCAGCCGTACGTTTCATGTTTCTTACAATACGGTTCGTATCGGCAAGACTCTCTACCAATAATTTTCCCGTACGCAACAATAAATCCACTCTACGATGCAATTGCTGATCGTGAGCCTTTACACTTGTCCATAAACGCTCCTCTAATATCATTTTGTTTAAAGATTATTTTGGGCGCAAAGTTACGAAAAATATCAATTCTATTCGTACCTTTGCAAACCGAAGTTCTATATAAAATATGAATAAACTTTCACGGATAGAAGAAGAAAAACAGACCATAGAACAAATGATTCACTTTTATTGCCGACATAAGGAGAAAAATCAGGCCTTATGTTCTGCATGCAGCGAATTGCTTAAATATGCACATCAAAGACTGGAGCACTGTCCGTTTGGAGAACGAAAGAAGACGTGCCGCCAATGTACCGTGCACTGTTACCACCCCAAAATGAGACAAAAAATAAAAGAAGTCATGCGTTTTGCTGGTCCTCGAATGATATGGTATCATCCCATCTGGACCTTCAGACATTTGTGGAGGGAACGATGACCACAGTCAGATTGTGGAATTTTTCTACAATACCTTGTAAAATTCCACAATACATTTTTATTAATTCAAAGTTAAATCTCCCTGATTTTCAGCTCATAAAACATTTTTGTATCTTTGGCACAAATCTTGTCAGCCATTTTAAAGATAATGGCATCTAAAACTATAAAAGAATTGAACTTATGAAACGCTTTTTGACTAGGAAAGAATTAAAGGTAAAAAGAAAAGAAATGATTTACATGGTTATCGGCATCGCAGTCATTTTATCCCTTTACTATATCTTTACTCGAGAGAAGAAACCCGTAGCCGAAACACCGATTGTGTCAGTTATGCCAGCTAGCCAACAAAATGTACAAATTTTCGGTGAATATGTAGGACGTATCCGTGCCCAGCAATTCGTGGAAGTGCGTGCACGTGTAGAAGGTTTTCTGGAACAAATGCTTTTCGAGGAAGGAACCTCAGTCAAACGTAATCAAGTATTGTTTGTTATCAATCAAGACCAATATCGTGCCAAGGCTGACAAGGTACGTGCTCAGTTGAAAAAAGATCAGGCACAGGCGCAAAAAGCGAAACGTGACCTGGAACGTATCCGCCCGCTGTATGAACAAAATGCAGCCAGCCAGCTGGACTTGGACAATGCGGTGGCTGCTTACGAAACAGCTGTAGCCAGCGTAGGTATGAGCCAGGCCGACTTGGAACAGGCTGAACAGGAATTAGGCTACACGATTGTCCGCTCGCCGATTTCAGGAGAAATCAGTGAACGTCACGTCGACTTGGGAACACTGGTAGGCAGCAATGGAAAATCGCTGCTGGCTACTATCGTAAAAAGTGATACCATTCTGGTGGATTTCAGCATGACAGCCCTGGACTACTTAAAAAGCAAGGAGCGAAACGTGACATTCGGTCAGAAAGACTCTACCCGCTCCTGGCAGCCTACCGTAACCATTACATTGCCTGATAATTCTATATACGAGCACAAAGGTCTGGTAGACTTTGCAGCTCCTCAGGTAAACCCTAAAACTGGAACATTCTCCGTACGTGCCGAACTGGCTAACCCAGACCACGTATTGCTGCCGGGACAATTCACCAAGGTTAAAGTGTTGCTCGACGTACGTGAAAATGCCACAGTCGTTCCCCAAAAAGCTCTTATCATTGAAAAAGGAGGAGCTCATATCTTTGTCATGCGAAAAGACTCAACCGTGGAAAGACGATTCATTGAGTTAGGCCCTGAATTCGAGAACGATGTCGTAGTAGAACGCGGATTATCAGCCGGCGAAATGATTGTCTACGAAGGATTCCACAAACTGGCTCCGGGAATGAAAGTCCGCGTACAAGATCCGGCAAAATTACAGAGCGAAGCGAAAAAAGAGGAAGAATAACTCACCCCTAAACAAATTTACGCATGAAAGTCAGCTTTTTTATTGACAGGCCTGTATTCTCGGCTGTCATCTCTATATTAATCGTGATTGTAGGTATCATCGGTTTGATGATGCTGCCTATCGACCAATACCCGCAAATTACTCCGCCTGTGGTAAAAATCAGTGCCTCCTATCCGGGAGCCAGTGCCGTAACGGTATCGCAGGCTGTAGCTACTCCTATCGAACAGGAATTGAACGGAACACCAGGTATGCTTTACATGGAATCCAGCAGTTCCAACTCAGGAGGATTCTCTGCCACTGTGACTTTCGATATCTCTGCCGACCCTGACTTGGCGGCGGTAGAAATCCAGAACCGTATCAAACTGGCGGAATCTCGTCTGCCGGCGGAAGTAATTCAGAATGGTATCTCTGTAGAAAAACAGGCACCCAGTCAGCTGATGACACTGTGTTTGACTTCGGATGATCCGAAATTCGATGAAATTTATTTGAGTAACTTTGCTACATTAAATGTACTCGACTTGCTTCGCCGTATCCCGGGAGTAGGACGAATCTCTAATATCGGAAGCCGCTATTACGCCATGCAGATTTGGGCAGACCCTGCCAAGCTGGCCAATTTCGGATTGACGGTGCAAGACCTTCAAAACGCTTTGAAAGACCAGAACCGTGAATCGGCAGCCGGTGTACTCGGGCAGCAACCTGTGAGCGGCATTGACATTACAGTCCCTATTACCGCACAAGGACGTTTATCGTCAGCCTCCCAGTTTGAAGAAATTGTATTGCGTGCTAACCCCGACGGTTCACTCGTGCGTCTGCGCGATGTGGCCAGAGTATCACTGGAAGCTTCTTCCTATAGCACGGAAAGTGGTATCAACGGAGGAAATGCAGCCATTCTTGGAATCTACATGCTTCCTGGAGCCAACGCTATGGAAGTGGCGCAGAACGTCAAAGAGGCCATGAAGGAAATCAGCAAAAGTTTCCCGGAAGGACTGGAATACAACTTCCCGTTCGACATGACTACTTATATCTCGCAGTCTATTCATGAGGTATACAAGACTTTGTTTGAAGCATTGGTGCTGGTAATCATTGTGGTATTCCTTTCACTGCAGAGCTGGCGTGCCACACTTATTCCGGTCGTAGCTGTCCCCATCTCTTTGATTGGTACATTCGGCTTCATGCTGATATTCGGCTTCTCGCTCAACATGCTGACCTTGTTAGGGCTGGTACTGGCCATTGGTATTGTAGTAGATGATGCCATAGTCGTGGTGGAAAATGTGGAACGCATCATGGAAGAAGAAAAACTCAGCCCATACGAAGCTACCAAGAAAGCCATGGAAGGTCTGGTAGGCGCTATTATTGCTACCTCACTTGTGTTGGCGGCAGTATTCGTTCCCGTAAGTTTTCTGTCGGGTATCACCGGACAGCTTTATCGCCAGTTTACTATTACCATCGTAGTATCTGTGCTTCTGTCTACGGTTGTGGCGCTGACCTTGAGTCCGGTAATGTGTTCACTCATCCTGAAACCAGTTGATCCGAACAAACCCAAGAACAAGGTGTTCAGACTAATTAATGAATGGCTGGCTATCGGAAACAATAAATACATTATTTATATCAAGCATGTTGTCAAACACCCGCGCCGTATAATGGCAGGCTTTGGAATGGTATTGGTTTTCATCTATGTATTCCATCGCCTTGTTCCGACCAGCTTCCTTCCGATAGAAGACCAGGGATATTTCACCGTGGAACTGGAACTTCCGGAAACAGCCACTTTGGAAAGAACACGTGTCATAACTGACAGAGCAATCGACTTCATCATGAAAGACCCGGCAGTGGAATACGTACAGAATGTAACAGGTAGCAGTCCACGTGTAGGTACCAGCCAGGCCAGAAGCCAGTTGACCGTCATCCTGAAAGAATGGAAGGAACGTGACAACACGACCATTGACGAAGTAATGGACCGCATACAGAAAGAGCTGGAAAAATACCCGGAAAGTAAAGTGTATCTTTCTACTCCTCCGGTAATTCCCGGACTTGGTACTGCCGGTGGTTTTGAAATGCAGCTGGAAGCCCGTGGCGATGCAACGTATGACGATTTGGTAAGAGCTACGGATACGCTGATGTATTACGCTTCACAACGGAAAGAAATTGCAGGATTGTCTTCATCACTTCAGGCAGAAATTCCTCAGTTGTATTTCGATGTAGACCGTGATAAGGTTAAGTTAGCAGTTGTTCCGATGGCAGATGTATTCTCTACCATGAAAGCTTACACCGGCTCTGTTTACGTGAATGACTTTAACATGTTCAACCGTATCTACCGTGTATACATTCAGGCAGAAGCTCCGTATCGTCAGCAACGCGACAATATCGGTCTGTTCTTTGTAAGAGGATCTGATGGTGACATGATTCCGCTGACAGCCCTTGGAACTACTGATTATACAACCGGACCGGGAAGTATCAGACGCTTTAACATGTTTAATACAGCCGTTATCCGAGGAACCACAGCCAATGGAGCAAGTTCCGGTCAGGTAATGGAAACGCTGGAACAGATTGCACGCGAAAAATTACCCGACAATATCGGTGTTGAATGGAGCGGTCTGTCCTATCAGGAAAAGAAAGCCGGCGGACAAACCGGACTCATCCTGGCGCTGGTATTCCTGTTCGTCTTCCTGTTCCTGGCAGCCCTTTATGAAAGCTGGACAGTGCCTATCGCCGTATTGATTTCACTTCCGGTAGCCGTTTTAGGAGCGTATGCGGGTATTACCCTCTGCGGTTTGGAAAATGACACCTATTTTCAGATTGGTCTGGTAATGCTTATCGGTCTTGCCGCGAAGAACGCCATTTTGATTGTGGAATTCGCCAAAGACGAAGTCGATAAAGGACGTGATATCGTAGAATCTGCTCTTCATGCAGCCAGCCTGCGTTTCCGCCCCATCTTGATGACCTCACTGGCCTTCATCCTGGGTATGCTTCCAATGGTGATTGCTACAGGTCCGGGGTCAGCCAGCCGACAAGCCATCGGTACCGGTGTATTCTTCGGAATGATAGTGGCTGTTACCGTAGGTATCCTGCTCGTGCCGTTCTTCTTTGTAATGATTTACAAAGCTACCCACAAAATTAAAGCGAAACAGTAAACCTTACAGATGTAGCTTATGAAACTGAAAAATCAACTATATAAAATTTTGGTGATTCCCGTAGCAGCCCTCCTGATGGGAGGCTGCAAAATCGGGAAACAATACACCCGTCCTCAAATAGATTTGCCCTCTACCCTCGACAGCACAAGTGTAGATACTGCATCTATTGGTGACTATCCCTGGGAACAGCTTTATACGGACACTATCCTTCAGCAACTTATCCAAAAGACCTTGGACAACAACAAGGACATGCTGATTGCAGCAGCAAAAGTCAAGGAACTGGCTGCCATGAAACGTATTGATTATGCCAACCTCTTTCCTCAAGTCGGACTTAAGTTCTATGCAGAACAAGAAGGCGAAGACCACGGAGGCGGACACTATAAATCAGACGACCAGTATGATATAAAACTGGGGGTTACATGGGAAATCGACCTGTGGGGAAACCTGCGCTGGGCCAAAGATAAAAGTATGGCCGAGTTTATGGGTTCCATTGAGAATCAGCGGGCCTTGAAAATGAGTCTGGTGGCACAAGTGGCACAATCCTACTTTGAACTGGTGGCTCTCGACAACGAACTGTCTATCGTGAAAAAGACAGTAGATGCCCGCCGGGAAAGTCTGCACCTGGCACGTATCCGCTACGAAGGAGGATTGACTTCAGAAACGGCCTTCCGTCAAGCACAGGTGGAATTGGCAAGAACAGCCACTTTGGTTCCCGATTTGGAAAAGAAGATTACATTGAAACAAAACGAAATAGCCTTCTTAGCTGGAGAATATCCTCACGATATAAAAAGAACAGTCCTGCCTGAAGATGTGATTCATGCAGCTTCCTTACCCGTAGGACTCCCCTCTTCCTTACTGGAACGTCGGCCGGATGTACGCCAGGCTGAACAGGCCGTCATTGCTGCCAATGCAGCCGTAGGAATTGCTTATACCAATATGTTTCCCAAACTGACACTAACAGCCAGCCATGGTTCAGAAAATGAAGAGCTTTCTCATCTGTTCAAATCGCCCAATTACCTATTGGCGGGAACCATTCTTCAGCCTATTTTCGCCATGGGAAAAAACCGGGCCATGCTGAAAGCAAAGAAAGCTGCCTGTGAACAAGCTGCCTACGCATACGAGAAAGTGGTACTGAACGCTTTCAAAGATGCTTACAATGCCATAGCAGAGTATAACAAGGTGAAAGAAATCTATGAAACCCGCTTGCGACTGGAGCAGTCTTCGAAAATTACACTTGATTTGGCTCAGCTGCAATATATCAACGGAGTAATTGGTTACATGGATTTGCTGGACGCACAGCGAGGTTATCTGGATGCCCAAATCGGATTGAGCAATGCTGTACGTGACAAACAGATTACAATGGTTAATTTATACAAGGCCTTAGGAGGAGGCTGGCAATAATCCTCCCATAAAAAAACGCGGAAACTGATATATCAAACCAATCTAGTTTCCGCGTTTTTTGTATATTATACAGATTCTACGCCATATACCTTACGGTAAATTTCATCCCGTATAGATTCAAATTCTTTGTCTATCGTTTCTGTTCCTGCATACATCAGGAACATGGGAAGTGTTTCTCCTCCCTTTCGGTACGAAGGCTGTACATACTCTTTTTCGCATAAACTGAATCCGCACCGCTGATAAAAACCGATACGCCGGCGACTCCATTCGTCCACCGGTTTCTCCACTTCCAGAATAATGACTCCCGGAAATTGCTGCTGAAGGACTTCCATGATTTTCCGTCCATATCCTTTATTGCGCACAGATGGAGAAGTAGCCAGATGCTCCACATAAGAAAAGCCGGCAAACTTCCACACTGTAATAAGTCCGACCAGAAGTTCATCATCTGAAATCAAGTAGCAAGTAAAGGCTGCACAGTTATCCACATTATCTCGTTGTGCTACATCATCCCTCCGCTCCGCTTCAGGGAAAGACTCATGCAACAGGTTTTCTACAAAAGAATAGTCTTTGTCTGTGGTTTGAAGTGGTGTAAATTGAAGCATAACCCATAGATTTAGAAATTATTACTCTGTATAAACGGGACAGAACACAGGTGCCTCATTGATTCTCATCCGGCATTCCGTAGTCGGGCGATAAATTCCCTTTTTAGTGTAACCAGCTCCTTCGTATACCCCGACTTTTGTATAAATCAGTTTTTCATCGGTCTGAGGTTTTGTCGGCACAGGAGTTCCCGGTTCCAGCATATCCTTCCATTTATCTTCAAAATGAACCAAAGTCGTAATATTCGGTTCCCAAGGCTCTATGTCATAAGGATACAACGGACTGGGAGCCTCATCATACGCATATTCATCGGCCAACCCTCCAAAACTATGCCCAAATTCATGTACCACGACTGGTCTGAACATAGAGTGATGTGCCGTAGTTAAAGTATAGGAGTTGTAAATACCTCCTCCTCCGTAGGTATCCGTATTGGCAAGGATAATGATATGCTCGTATGGAATGCCTGCCAGCCAGTTATGAATGGCCTTCACGCTACGGGTAGTCAGATAACGGTCAGAGTAAAAC
>OGFQ01001387.1_pt1 | contig 9907 bp, 6 predicted proteins | sample 1570961 | NCBI WGS metagenome assembly OGFQ01 (sample SAMEA2582022, study PRJEB24529) | metagenome | biome: Human gut stool | place: China | collected 2011
TGTTCTGCTTTAGCCGCTGTAACAATCTGTCCACATTCACATATTACAGGTGTTGTACAATCTCCATCGTCTGTACCACTATGCTCTGTCTTAGTACTTGTTACTTCACAGCCATCATTCTCACATACTTTCCAATGGTAAGTATCATCTTTTGACCAGCTATCACTGTACTTATGACTTGTCTGTGCAGGAAATACCTTGCCACAGATAGTACAAACAGAATCTTTAGTACAATCGTTATTGTTAGGTATATGATTTTCCAATACCTTTATATAAAGCTGCACATTACAGCCATTATTATCTATTAATTTAATAGTCTGTTCTTTATCAGCATATGAGACAGTATAATAACCATTACTATCTGGTGTCAGCTTCTTATTATCAACTCTTACCTCTGTATAAGCCGGATCAGTTACTTTGAATCGTACTTCTTCACAATAATGACCATCATTAACAATTCCATCTACCAAATCATCTGGCTTATATTTAGCACTATAATAATATCGCAGCCTGATTGTACCTGTTTCAAATACACCCTTCTTGCCATATTCCGCATTAATAAGATCATAATAAGATGAAATATTAAGATTCTGTGGCACAACAAACCCTGTTCCTACTGTACCATATAGCGTAATCGACTCTCTTAATGGTGTCTCAAAACTGCTATTACCATAACCATCTGTCCGCAGATAATCAATAATTACTCTTCCTTTTTCTTCTGGCACTGATACCTGCAATGAACTCTCCTTATCTACAAGAATCATTGTCGTATACGCTGGCACATTTACAGTAGAACCACTGACTTCACCAAGTGATACTAAGCCGGCACTTTTTCCATCAGCAATAATCACCCAGTCTGATGACCCTCTTGAAGCTGGAATTGCAATCTCTTTATCATCAGCTGTATCATTATTTAATACTGCCATAGTGCTCCATTCACCTTCCGTTGTATTAGTCAGTACATAAGCTTCTTTATTATTACTAATATTCTGACTATCGGCAAGTGGTGAAAAGGCTTTTCTAATATCCATAAGGCCCCTATAATAAGATACTACATCTGTATAATCTATACATTTCTGCCATTCAAGCACTGACTTGTCCTGCTGTGTTGTTCCTTCAACACTACTGCACATTTCTTCTCCTGCATCCATATATAATATTCCTGGTGTTGCATATTTCATTGCAGCCTGCTGTTTATACATTTTTATTGCTTTTTCATTTCTTGCTCCATATGTGCTTCCATTAATAGAACTAATTATATTATCATATATAGAAGTCTTATTCTGTCTATCTGCCTTGGTATAATTATCGCCCCATATAACAAGTCTGGAATCTGTCTTTGCAACATTTTCTTTTACTTCATCTAACCATTTATCCAGTCTTGCATAATATCCTTTTGTGTCAAAGCAGTCAACTAAATCTATTGAAAATCCATCTATATGATATACCTCTGCCCAGTATTTCATAGAATTTTCAACATATTTACGATACATTGCACGCTCCGTGGCACACTCATTGTCATAATCAGTTGTAGTGTAATAAGTTCCATTCGTATTATGTCTGTAATAATAACCAGGAACTACTTTTTCAAATACAGACTCTGTTGGTGTAACCGTATGTGTATATGGCATTTCCATTACAACTGAAATTCCCGCGTTATGAAGTGCCTGAATCATTGCTTTACATTCTTTTATTATTGCTTCACTATTTGATGCATCAGAAGCATAATCCGGCTCCGGTGCATTAAAATTCGCAACTACATATTCATCGTCAGAAGCATAATCTGAAAATGGTGCAAGTTGTACGGTTGTAACACCTAATTCTTTAAGATAATCAATACCTGATGACAATTCACCTGCATTATTTACAGTTGCACCTTTTTCTGTAAATGCACTGTATTTGCCATTTGATGTCGTACCTGATGATGTATCTGTTGAAAAATCTTTAATACTTACTTTGTATACATTATTAGCTTTAGCTGTATCTACATATATATGCTTATCATTCTCCCATCCATCCGGAGATACCATATCCGGATCTGTAATATAAGAGCGCTTGCCATCTGCACTTACAGCTATTGAGTATGGGTCTGCAACCTGATATTTTGTATCGTGTGCACCAGTTATGTTTGTCGTAGAAATTGTATAATTGTAATAGAATCCTCTTAAGTCTCCTCCTACCAGCTGTATCGTCCATACACCTGTCCACGCATCTCTATTCCCATTAGTGAACATTTTTTCCAATGTATACGATCCAACTTTTGATGACTCATCGTCATCATTCACACCTTTTCTGTAAATATTAACTTTTATATCCGTTGCACTTGGTGCCCATATTTTAAAAGTTGTATAATATTCAGTAGCCTCTATCCCAAGGTCTGAACCCTCATAAGTATAATTCTCATCAATATCGTCAGCACACTTATCATACCAATTATGATTTCTCTTAGATGCCCTGCTGTTCTGGTTTGCAGCTGAACCTGCCACAGGTGCATTGGAGATAATCATACCTGCAGCTAATACCACTGCTATAATTTTTTTCAAATATTTCATAGACTCTCCTTTCTCTTATCGTACTTTCCCTGCAATAAAAACGTATGCAGTATTTAAAAATATTACGAAAGCTTTATATGTTGGCATTATTATACAATAAAAAAACACAAAAAAAATGCCATCTGCGCGAAATGACATTTTTCTTGCGCGAATGACATATTTTTCTCAATATTCATTATATATGCAGTAAATTTTATTAAAATATATTGTGGAACAGTATAAATTTCACTTATATATTATATTTATATACTATGCTTCATATGTATATATATCACATTTTCTATTAATACGACCATTTCTAAACACTAATATGTGTTCTTTATATGTAATTGAGTCCTTGGAATACATAAATGGTTCTTCCCTGTATAACAGACACTCATATCCTGCTTCTTTGTATCTATCCAGTGCCTTAAGAGCCTTATTATGAACTATCTTATACTGTGCTTCCTCTTCACTGTTAAACGTCCTTTTGACATAATTGTCAGCTTCGTTCCGCACATCCATAATAAGCTTATCTATAAATCTACTATGTGCCTTTCTATGAAACATAGCTGCAATAATATTACACTTAATTATGTCCGGTTTATTCAAATAGCATTTAAGCATACCTGCCATACGTTTATCATCAACACTCACTGCCATATCTATAAGATAATGAACAGCCTCAGAATAAACTGCATCGGGATATGGCACATAATAAGCTTCTGGCACTGATTTATACTTCTTAATAGGTGGAAAATCTGCAAGCTGCATAAATATAAGTTCCTTACTGGTACAAGACGAGCTTCCAAGATATCTGTATTTATCCCTGACATCCGCAAGCTGATACTCCAGTTGTCTTAAATACTCATATCCCTTAATCCAGAAATGTCCCATACTGCCATAATTAAAATATGTAGTCTTAATACCTAGCTTATTAAATCTTATTGTAAATATATTCTCGCCGCCCTGATTAACTATAAGCATATATCCGTCACTAAGTGTTTCTATTCCAGCTAGCTGTTCGCAGTCAATATTCTTATATTCTCCTGTCATTATAGAATTCTCAAAAACAAAATAACTTTCAACTGAATCATTCATAAGATAAGCTGCATATATATCATCTTCGCCTTCCATATAAACAGGCTCGAACACACTAAGTTCAAATATCTGTGCAAGCTTTACAAACTCCTCTGGCATATCCTTAGTCAGTCCGTCAAGATATTCCATATAATATTCTTTATTATCAATCTCACTCATTATAGCATTATTCGCCAAAATCAATATCTACTGTTCCATTTGCATATTTCATATACTCAAAAAGCTTAGGTGCTGAAAGAAGTGTAAGTGGATCTCTTTCATGCTCATCATATTCAAACATTTCTGCTGCCTGCTTTATTTCTTCATTAGAAAGTGAATTCATATACTCTCTTAATTCCATTACTGTCATATTAAAAAGTTCTTCCTGACTCTTCATCGTTTAATTCTCCTATCTTATATATCACATTCGGGATTATTATATATATTATTAATCTCCATAACCTGTATAGATTACCTTGCCAGTATTCCATAACTCAGCTGTCTTCTTCGCAGCTTCAAGCTTGTCTTCGTCATTATTATATCTGAATGTTGCTGACTGGCATCCACAATCCAGGCAAGTTACATAAAAACCATGGTCTACTTCCTCTAACAAAGAAGGGCCTAAGCATCTTGGACAATCCTGTAGGTCTATCATTTCATAAATTTCCATTTTTATAATACCTTTCTTATTTATAATACCTCTCTTAGCTGTTCTTTTATACTTGATTTAAGCTCAGTAAATAATATTATATATGATATTGGGTGATTTTTAAAGGCTATCTTTATTATAAACTTAATCATTCGTAAAAAGGAGTGTGATACTTAACCACACTCCTTAAGAATTACTTTTAATAAAAAGAGTTTTATGCTGGTTGTCAGCCTCGATACCCAGTTAAGATATCCATAACGACGTAGAAATCATTAAGTCCCCCACGTGGACTACAACTTTATCCAAGTTCAATGCCCAGTTAAGACATCTAATGATATGGAAAATTATCCTGCTCCATATGCAGCCCAACTTTTAACAATGCTCTTACATCGAGAACATTTCTGATTCTAATATTATTATACTCAAATTAATTAAAAAATCAACGCAAATTATCATTTTCCATCTAAAATTTCACTTTTTCACCTACTTCTAATCTATCCTTTAACTCCCGCAAACTATCCTCTATTTTATCAACATCTATAAAATATAAATTTACTGTAGTTCCATCTCCACTTTCAAACCGGATAGGCTTATGATTTCTCATTTCATCATTTACTGGATATAAAAGCCATATCTCAGAAATACCATATTTCTTAGAATAAGCATACATCTGATACATATCTGCTTGTGACATACCATAATTGATTTTTTCATTATTAACAAGCCTTTTCCATTTAGTATCTAAAATTACTATGCGTTCACCTTTTTTCATTACAATATCTGGTCTCAGTGCAAATTGACGCGTAGGTTCAATAAAAAGATAATATCCCCTATCCTGATATGAAACATCCCAGCCTTCTGGGATCATTACTTTCTTCATTTGCTGTGCCACATAACTCTCATATATTGATTCCATCGGGAATAACAATGCTCTTGATGTTGTACTTCCTGAAAATGTTGTAAAACTTTTATTCATCAAAAACACTTTTGACCACTGCATTAGCACTTCGTAGTCCTTTGTATTTCTGTTAATTACAACCTGTGAGAAATCCTTTGTATAATTAACAGAAGCATCTACCATTTCAAATGCTGTTAGTAACTGTCTTATTTCTTTTGAATTTTCTGCACTTATTGTTAATCTCTGCAACTTTGCGAGTGTAGCCTTTACAAGACGGTTTTCTGCACGATTTGGATGAAATTCTTCATAGGAAACGTAAAAACGCTCTTTATGTGCTAAATTTACTCTCACATTCTCGCTTACAAGTAATTTTCCCTTATAATAACGTAAGTTATCTTCCTGTTCAACATAATTCAACTTTATCCCCCGCTTTACCAGTTGTCTTACTTCCTGTAGATACATATTAATAAACAGTTCATACAAATTCATCTGAGCTACATTTAAAGAAGATTCATTGAACACTTTACAAGGAAAATCTTTCATACTGCAAAGCATCTTAAGAAATACTTTCTTTGTTTTCACATTTGCTTCATCTTCCTCTCCAAAAGCTATCTTAGGAAGCACTTGAATTTGAAAACCATTCTTAAGCTGAATTAACCCAACGTAATTTTTTATAGTAACGACTTCTCCGACATTACGCCTGTAACCAATTTTCATAAAATCAAGTGCATCTGCACTATCCGCATCTCCAGTAAATTCATGGATAAACGCTACCAGATTATCAAACTCCTTCTGATTCAGATACTTGTATTTTTCATCATCTTTATAATCCTCATTACAAATAATAGTATCAAATTCTTTCACCTCAAATGGTTTATCCACGTTATCACCACACTTTACAAAATTTCTTTATAACTATTAATATTTTCAAATGCTTTAGAATTAATTGAATATTTCTTTTCTGGAAGATCAATAACATCTTCCACATTTCCTTTAAAAATATTCTTTGCTACAACTTTTTCATCAATAATAAATTTCAAGCTGTCATCGCTCTTCGCATTATCTCCAAGGACAAGCTGTATCTTCTGATAATCTTCATAGAAATATTCCTGTAATAATGGAATTACTGACTTTTCAAAAATAGACTGTAACTTTTCAAGTGTTGCATCATCTTTGAGGTCAGTAAAGAAAGCGTGTCCAATAGTGTGCTCCCTGTCATATAAGTACTCGATTCTTTCATTAATTTTATCAAGCATTGCTGCCACATCTAAATCCTCTACCTTATCTGCATGAATTTTTCTAAGTACATCAGAGTCTGGCATCATCTCAACAAACTGAAATCTTCTCCGAAGAGCTGTATCCATCAACGCAATCGATCTATCGGCTGTATTCATTGTTCCTAAAATATATACATTAGATGGCACACTAAATTCATCACCAGAATACGGCAGTATAGCTGATGCTGCTTCAGACATCCCCGCTCTCTTTGTACTTTCAATTAATGTAATCAATTCACCAAATATTTTTGATATATTTCCTCTGTTAATTTCATCAATAATAAATACATATGGCTCAGTATTTTCTTCAATCACTGTGCTTTCTATACCTGTACTTGTGCGAGTAATACTTTTCGCATTGTCACAAAACTTTTTAAACACTCCCGGTTCTATTGTATATCCAATGTCCTGCTTATTTTCATCAATAATTGGTTTAATCCCCTCTATAAATTCTTCGTATCCATATGACTGATGAAATGTAGTAAATGATATTCTTCCAACCTTCTTTAATTCGTTATATCTTGACATAACTGCAGCGTAATCTGTAAGTTCATCTACCGGCTTTCCGTCACAAATTGCAACAGCATATATAACAGAATTATATGTCTTACCAGTTCCAGGAGGACCATATAATATTAAATTCTTATCAAACTCTTTATCTAATTCTTTCATTTTCTGAAACACCCCTCTTTCCTCTAACATTTTAATAGCTTCCATCAAAGGCTCTCTTATCTTATAACTAAATACCCCTTCGTCACTGTCTTCTATGGCTCTCCCATAGAATAGCACCGACCAATACTGATTTTTACCGGACTCCCTTATGTATAATGGACATTGCGTTTCCTTATACACTGCCCTAGCTACATTAATTGCATTCGTATTATAATGTGCTGCGCTATTTCCATATTTATTTGCTATCTGCTTGCAGCTTCCTGTTCCACCCATTATGTACAAATAATAAAGAGTGTCTAACCATACACGTTTTACAATATTCTCATTATCAAGAATTCTTTCATATTCTTCTGCTGTAATCCCAGGATTATATTCATTAAGACTTGGATAATAATCAGTTGCTCCTAAATAGTCAATATTAGTGTGTTGTCTTGCTTTTCCAATCTCCCACGCCGTAATATCAAATATCCTATAATTTTTTACAGTAAAATATTTATCACGAAATGCCTTAACAATTCTTACATTTTTGATATATGTACATAGTTCTGTTTTACGTTTAATATCAATATTGAAATACACATAAATATTGTCAAATCCCATATTACTATTAAAAATAGGAAAAGTCATAGGTTTCAAACAATGAAGTACCATAGATGCTGATGCAGCTCGCATTCCGTGAAAGCCCTCATTTAATGTCCGTTCACATCTATTAAATATTTCCTTATCATTAGAAAGGTTCTTAATATCAATACACATTTGAATAAAGTCTTTTGGTGAGTGTTCGTCTGTTTTATTTTCAAATGTATAAAATCCCGTTCCGAACATACCAAAGTTAGCATTGTTCTCCTTATTATTGGCATATTCTCCACGTTTTGCCCTCTCTACAAGTTCATCCAACAAGTTTTTCAATCTGCTTTTTTCGCTATCAGGAAGGTGACTAGCATCTATTGTTTTCTTTTTTGAATCAAATCCATGTCTCCAGGTTCCCACACACATAAGATATACTAAATCCAAATCCCTATAATCACATACAGATAAATCTCCCATTATTTCATATGAATTTATAACCTCTCTAATTAATTCATATGTTGCATCATGAGTATCTGGTTCCATTTCATCTGCGTGAAGCAATTCCTGAACAATATCTAAATACTCTTTTAATTCCGATGATACTCTCACTGGCCCAAGTGGCGATTTAAAACTATGTTGTTCTAATCTACTCTTTTCAAACAATCCTGTTGAAAATTCTTCAATCATTTCCAGCTCCATATATCGCCCCTTTGAGCCATCAAATTCATCTGACTTATTAAATTTACTATCATCTATAGTTGGTACTGCTTTATTGACAGCATTTACTTTACATTTAACTTTTATAGTGCGAACAGTATTTGAAACGTATATGTAAACAATATCTCCTAAAACAATGTTGGCACTTTGTGTCCAATCTATTGAACCTAACTCATGAAAGGCTCCAATAACATCATATTTATCTGGATTACACGCAATAATCCATTCCGTATTATTTTCATTGTCTTCTTTTGGGTTAGCCAAACATATCACCTCAATTCAAAAAAATATACAAACTCTTGACTTTTATTTTATCATATTTGTGCAGGGTTTACATCTACATTCTTTAAACTATAAACTTCTTTACCAACCTCTACATAACAAAAAACCGCCAGCAAAAATGCCATTTCCAACATTTCCACCAGCGGTTTTTATAATTTTAATTTACCCGATTACCCCGCAATTAATTCTGCTTATGAATAATCTTCTTAGGGCACTTCTCAGCACACTTGCCACAGCCAACGCACTTAGACTGGTCGATGTGTGCGATATTGTTCTCTACAGTGATAGCGCCATACTCACACTGCTTTGTACATAACATACAGCCGATACATCCAACTGAACATACCTGCATAACATCCTTACCCTTGTTCTGTGAAGAACAGTTAACTGCGTAAGATGCCTTGTATGGAATAAGCTCGATAAGATGTCTTGGACATATAGCAACACACTTACCACAAGCCTTACACTTTTCCTTATCTACTACAGCTACACCATTAACTACGTGGATAGCATCGAATGGACAAGCCTTAACGCATGAGCCATAACCCATACATCCGTATGTACATCCCTTAGGACCACCATTAGGTGCTATGTTCATCATAGTACAATCCTGTACACCAGAATATACATAATTATTCTTTGCCTTATCACAGTCTCCGCCACACTTAACGAATGCTGTCATACGCTCCTGGCTTCCTGCTTCAGCACCCATGATAGCTGCTATCTTTGCTGCTACCGGAGCACCACCAACTGGACATGCACCACAGTCAGCTTCACCTGCTGCGATAGCCTTTGCAAGTGCATCACAACCTGCGTATCCACAACCACCACAGTTGTTACCTGGAAGCTCTGCTCTTACATCTATTTCCTTCTGGTCAACCTCAACTGCAAACTTCTTTCCCATAAATCCAAGGAAGAGTCCAAGAAGAAGACCTGTTACACCTACGGCACAAGCCGCAATAATAATACCTGTCATTATTCAATATCCTCCTTAGATTATTCCTGAAAATCCGAAAAATGCAATTGACATAAGTCCTGCTGTTAAAAGAACGATAGGCATTCCCTTGAAACTTTCTGGAACATCATTGTCCTCTGTACGCTCACGTACACCAGCCATTATTACGATAGCTATTGTGAAACCAATAGCTGTACCAAGACCACTTACAAATGATTCGATTAAGTTGTATGAATTCTGTACATTTGTTAAAGCGATACCAAGTACGGCACAGTT
>OGFQ01001388.1_pt1 | contig 9875 bp, 9 predicted proteins | sample 1570961 | NCBI WGS metagenome assembly OGFQ01 (sample SAMEA2582022, study PRJEB24529) | metagenome | biome: Human gut stool | place: China | collected 2011
CAGAATCTGTGCGGAATCCACTACCAGATTAGAGACCTCATAGCTTTTTACCGGAATGGATACCGAGGTCTCATGATCTGCCATTCCACTGAACGTATTGGTGAACAGGGTCAGGTTCGCACCGCTGACAACAGAATTTGCATCATCCGTGAACAGCTGCTCGCAACCGTACACGACCAGTGTCGCATCCCCATCATCCAAAGTCTTTACTGCCTCAACACCTAATGCGAAGGGACCATTCACATCATTTTCACCCTGTGAAAAATCCTGTGTATTGTTAACATCCTGTTTTGCAAAAGAGCTGTCGGAGGTGCTCAGGAATACATCATAGGTAATATCGCCGGTAGCTGTCTCGTCAGTACTTACTTCCTCCGGGACAATGATACCCTGAGAATACGGCAGGAACAGATATTTTCCGTAGGTTCCGGAGGTATAGCTGTCAGAGCTCTGTGTCGGCAGTATATAATACGGACTTCTGTAGTAGCCGTTGGAATCATTCTCCACTACCAGTCCTTTGGCAATGCTCAGATTCATGTAGCTTAAGATAGCATCTATATTGGGTGTCTCCTCATCGGTATAACCGGTTACCAGGATGACTTTTCCACCGTTGTTCAGATAGTCGATCACCTTATCCTTATCATCGGAAGAGAAATCGCTGGTGGCACCGTTAATGAACAGACAGGCCGCATCGTCAGGGATAGCATCCAGATCCATCAGATTCACGGTCTCATAATCCACATTTTCCTTGTTCAGTGCGGATGTAAAAGTGTTGCTTAAACTCAGTTCATTATGTCCTGTTGTCATATATACCTTGGGCATATCATCATTTAACACATAATCCAGCGCACTGGTGAGCTGTCCTTCGCCATCATAACCGGTGGTCGTGGTGTTATAACTGTACGTCGAATAGTCAAAATCATAAGAAGACTCATACACATCGTTGTAATCAATGACCTTGCTGCGCTTGTCGCTGACCACGATCAGGCTGTTCGTGCTGATGTTGCCGGTGGTGTACTGGGTATAGAACATCGGGTTAACGGTGGGATCCACATATTCCACGGTGATATGATCCGACAGATCATCGTATCTCTGCAAAGTCTGCCCCAATGTGGTATCCTGATTGTCCTGATTTACCAACACATAGATTGTCACATCATCCTGCATATTTTTCACATAGTCGACGGTCTGATCTGTCAGGGAATAGAGCTTCTGGCTGGTCATGTCGATAGCTGTCCAACCGGAAGGCATCTCGCCCATGATAATATTAACGACTACTACCAGCGCTACAGCTACAGCGATCATACCGGTACTGTAAGCACTGAAGCTTAAGTTTTTCACGGACATGCTGTAACGGCGCTTCTGAATGGACTGTACCGTCAGGAACAGAACCAATGCCGTAACGGATACATAATATACGATAGATGATACATCCAGTGTGCCATTTAACAGGTTGGAAAATGGTGTATAAAGGTCAAAGCAACGTAGCAGCTTTGTCAACAGATTGCCGGTGCTGGAAATAATGGAGCAGATGGAATCCATCATATATCCCAGGAACAATACTAAAAAAGTAAGTACTGCTGCAATGACCTGGCTCTCCGTCAGGGAGGACAGGAACAGGCCGATGGCAATGGCGGTCATCCCGAAGAGGAAATATGCCAGGATCGACAGATAGGCCTCTCCCATGGGAACACTGCCGTACTGCGCCATGATCAGCGGGTAAAAGCAGATGATCGCTACGGGAATAGCAAATATAGTTAACAAAGCCAGGAATTTTCCCATAACGATGCCGCCTACGGACACCGGTGCCGTCAGGATCAGCTGATCCGTCTTGCTCCGCTTTTCCTCCGCCAGAATACGCATAGTCAGGATCGGCACGGTCAGCATGAATAGAAAGGTAACGCTGGATACCACATACGCAAAATAAGGATATCCGTTCATCAGGTTATAAACGCTGAAATACAGTCCCAGGAAAAACAGAGTGACTGCAATAAATAAAAATCCGATAAAGGAACGGAAATAGGATTTCAATTCTCTCTTATAAATGGCTAGCATATTATTCCGCCTCCTTTGTAGTTACAGTTTCTTTTTTCTCTTCTCCGGGCTGTGCTTCCTCTTCCGAAGCTTCTGTCTGCTGTGCGGCAGCATCTGACATTTCCGGCCTTTTTCTTTTTGAGAATAGTTTGTGCTTCTCCGGCTGTGTGGGTGCTACATCCTCGGTCAGTTCCAGGAAGATGTCTTCCAGAGACTTCTCCGCATGGGTCATCTCTAAAATAGGCAGCTTTGCATCTGCCAGTGCATAAAATACCTGCTCTCTGATATCTGCATTCTCTTTGGAGATCACTTTCAGCTTTGCAATATTTTTGGATGCCTCCGTGTTCTCTTCGATCCGGTCGATCTGTGAGATCTCCTGCAATGCACTCTTCACCGCAGCGATGCTTCCCTTTACTTCCAGATCCAGTTCCATGGAACCACTCATAAGCTTCTGCAGATTCTCCGGAGAATCACTGGCTACCAGCTTACCGTGGGCTATGATCATAATATGGTCGCAGACCGCACTGACCTCCGACAGAATATGGGAGCTGAGGATCACGGTATGATTCTCCCCCAGCTTGCGGATCAGATCACGGATCTCGATGATCTGTTTCGGATCCAGACCTACCGTGGGCTCATCCAGAATGATAACCTCAGGGTAGCCAAGGATTGCCTGCGCCAGTCCGACTCTCTGCCTGTAACCTTTTGACAGATTCCTGATCAGACGCTGCTGCATATCGGTGATCTGTGTCATTTCCATGACCTCATCAATCTGCTGCTTCCGCTCTTTTTTCGGCACTTTTTTCAGTTCTGCCACGAAATCCAGGTATTCTCTGACAGTCATGTCAACATACAGCGGCGGAAGCTCCGGCAGATAACCGATGGCACGCTTTGCCTCCTCCGGATCTTTTTGGACATCTTTGCCATCGATCGTCACAGTACCCTCCGTGGCTGCCAGATAACCCGTGATGATGTTCATGGTCGTGGATTTACCTGCGCCGTTTGGACCAAGAAAGCCGTAAATCTGTCCCTTTTCCACACGGAAAGAGAGATGATCTACGGCAATATGGTCACCATATTTTTTTGTAAGATTGCTTACTTCTATCATATTTGCCTCCCGGATATGGTGTGATACCCCCACCTGATATCTACGGGTACCCGTAACTGATACCCACGAGTCCCCAGAACTGATACCTACGAGTCCCCAGAACTGATACCTACGGATTGTTCCGTGCTGCGCACTCTCACAATCCTGCCCGCTATTCGTACATCGTGGGATTATCATCCCACTTTTGTACTCCTATCGGGGCAAATCTCAAAGTCTCTCAATCACATCTGAGCAAGCTCATGTGGTCTCGGACTTTTCGATTTTGGTATCAGTATATGTCTCAAATGTCATGAAAAGGTGAAACATTTGTGAAAAATCTGTGAAGCCCCAACCCTTAAAGCTTCGTCACGGTCAGCGAAATGCTTAAATTTCCTGCCTCCGCCGCCAGATGCAGCGGCAGCTTCGCCACAGGAATATCTTCAAAAATGAATTCCGGATCACCGGATGCGGCCGACTGGAATAAGAAAAGTACCCCCTCCACATAGAGCACCACTTTTTTCTGATTGCTGTAAATTGTCAGGGAGACTAGCCCGTTCTTCTGACGATGCAGGGTGGAAAGTGCCGGATAGAGCACCGGTTCACTGCTCCATTTTGCCTGATAATAGTAATATCGTTCTGTCAGCGTCCTGCCGTCCGCCGCCAGAAGTGCTTGGCATGTAGTTTCTCCGGGTAATCCACGATACACCGGGAGTTTTTCCGGTCTTATCCACAGGTCACCTGTGAGGAATCCACTCTTTCTGCACAGGCTGTAAAACGCTCTCACTTCGGAGCAGTTCACCCCCTCTGCCCCGGTCCCGGTTCCTTCCAGCCGGATCACATTTACCCCCATCCGGACCAGCCGTTCCAGATCTCTTCGTACCTGCTCCACCCTCGTCCCGGCATCACTGATCTGCGGGGGAAGCCGGTAGACTACTTCATGTGGCAGAAACTCTTTTTCATTGAGAAAGATTCCCTTTTTATCGATGACATGCACGTCATAAATTGCCAGTTCCTGCTGCCAGTACACTTCCACTGCCTCGGTTATATCCTCAGCATGATCTGATTCTTCCTCGTTCTTTATACCCCCCATATTTTCTCCATACTCCACGGTTCCGAACCTTCCCTGCGCCTTCACCAGATAGACATAGGGATCCCGCATGCCATCCCAGAGATGCGGCCGCAACAGCAACGCCGTCATGGAATCCGCTTCTTCTGATGTGTATTCCCCATGAAAAACAAGGCGTTCGCCCTCCGCACCTTCCCAGATCTCAATCTGTAAAGCGGACAGCAAACGCCCTATCTTTTCCGGCAGGGCAAATTCCAGATAAGCCTTGCCATTTTCCAGTTTTGTTGTAATTCCAAGATCGTCTCTCATCTGCATTTCTCTTTCCTGCCTTTCGCATTCTGTTACTAAGAGTTTTTGCAGATAACATTTTATTTATGCCGGAAATCCATCTTTCCCGCACACTATTATTACATGGGACAAGACCTGCGGCCGGGCACTTCCTCTCCGGATACATAACCTGCATGAAATTCCATGTTGATGTCCCGAAGCTCCTTCTTCCCGTCGATGTATGCCTGATACATTTCCGCCAGTCCCGAAGTACAGCCATCACAGTTGGCTTCCATATATCCCAGAGACTCCGCAACGATCTGCTCCCGCTCTTCTTTTGTGGTATCCTTAATCAGATATCCTGCCATTTTCTTTTCCTCTCTTGTATTTCTTTTACAGCCAATGTATCACAGCAATCTGCCGGGTGCAAGTTTTTCTCTGCATTTAGAGTAATCGAAAATCTACGACCGAAGAATTCTCTCATAGATCTGCAAATCCTCATTCTTAAACACATTAAAGATCATATTTTTGACACTGCTGTCAGGAGTCTCCTCCAAATACTCCTGTACCGTCTGTACGGCAATCTGCACCGCCTTGTCGTTCGGAAAGCAGAATACCCCAGTGGATATACAGCAGAACGCCACACTTTCCAGCCCGTATGCCGATGTCAGTTCCAGACAGGACAAGTAACAGGACCGAAGCAATGCGCAATGCTTCTCCGTCAGCTTTCCCTGCACAATAGGACCTACGGTATGCAGGACATAACGGCAGGGCAGATTGTAGGCTTTCGTGATCTTCGCCTGTCCGGTGGGTTCCTCATGCCCCTGTTCTTCCATCATCCGGGCGCAGTCCAGTCGCAGCTGCACCCCCGCAAAGCTGTGGATGCAGTTGTCGATGCACTTATGATTCGGCACATAACATCCGGTCATTCCACTGTTGGCGGCATTGACGATGGCATCGCACTGTAATGTTGTGATATCCCCCATCGCCGGGATCCGTAAAGCAGGCACAATAAAGTGCCCCGGTTACCCAAAAGATACTATTGGGACAAACATATAAACCTGCAATTGAAATATTTTTACGTTTTTGTAACAATGGGAACAGGAACCTTCGTTATGACTCATAGAAAGGCCTGGGAACAACAAATGATATATCTGATGATGATCGACGCCGAAGAAGACAAACAAAAGTTTGCGATTCTCTATGAAACCTATCGGCACCTTATGATGAAAGTAGCTCTGAATGTGCTGAAGGATACTTTTCTTGCGGAAGATGCCGTACATGAGGCGTTTATAAAAATTGCGAAAAACATGGAAAAAATAGGGGAAATCGACGCCACGGCGACGAAACGCTACCTGCTTACCATAACGAAAAATGCGACTATAGATATTTACCGGAAGCGAAACCATCAATTTCAACGGGAAATCTATGTGGATGAGCTGGACGAATGTAATGTCCCGGTGACTTATGCGGAGACGGATGTGGATGACGGAATACTGGACATCCTTAGGTGCCTGCCCGTAAAATACCGGGATGTATTTCTCCTCAAATACTCCGTCAATATGGACAACGATGAAATCGCAAAAGTATTAAACATCACCGAAGGAACGACCCGGCAGCGATTATCCCGGGGAAAGATTATGATACAGGAAGCTTTGAATAAACGGGAGGAAAATAATGAGATCCATGGAAATAACGGATGAATGGCTCTATCAGCATATGCCTGTGGTGGACAATGCCATGATAACAGCATTAGAAAATCAGGTTGATCGGGAATATGTATTTTCAAAACGTTTTGAACAAAAAATGCAAAAAGTGATCCGCCGGGAAGCCCATCCGGTGCTGACCGGTGCACAACAGCTCCTAAAACGCATGGCAATCTTTTTCACCGGTATCGTATGTGCCGGACTGGTTCTGACGTTAAGTGTGGATGCCTATCGGGATAAGTTTTTCATGACACTAAAGACCCTGCGCGAGGATGCTACGCAGTATAACTACTCTTCCGAGGAAAAAGATGCGGTACTCACTCCCACGATAGCGACCTGCATCCCGGAGGGCTATACAGAGACAGACCGAAGAGACAGTCCTCTTTTTTGTGAAATTTTCTATGAAAACAATGCCGGAGAACAGCTCATCTGGGAGCAAATGCTAATTTCCGCAAATAATGCCCTGACACTCGTATTAGACAATGAATACGATGCCGAAGAGGAACATGTCATCGGCGGTCACATTGCCACGGTATATACTTATGTGGATGGTTACGCCATGGCTTATTATGAAGCTGACAATTATGTATACGTGATCACCGCAGATCACATGACCGCCGAGGAAATGTTTCAGCTCATTGCCAGTATGGATATCTGATTGTATAATAAAATAAAAAGGAGGCAAGAACCATGCTGCGAAATAAAAAATTAAGAACCGTTTTCTGCGGCATTCTGATTTTTCTGCTCGTATTTGCCTTATTTTGCCTTGGAGACTACGGGATCCGCTATTATCATACTCCCATCAAAAAGGATTATGACTATACCGGAACCGGAATGCTGGTCAGTCTGACGGAACCGGATACCTTCGAACAGGTATCGGTGGAGATCCACGGGAAAGCCTTACATTATCTCTGGGGGAATCAGGAAGACGCCATAGCGGGAAATGTCTGGATGAACGGAGAGAGGCTTTTCGTGGAAGGTGCGGATGACATGGGATTCTATGCACCTTTTATCGATGAAGAACCCTATTACTCCTGCCTGACCGAATCTGTAACAAATATCCCGGGAAATATGTTTCTTATCTCCCGGGATCTGAAAACCGTATTCTGCGGTGTACTTATGGACGGGAAAGAATTTCTGCTGATAATACCGGCAGAAAATAAATCGGATGCCGACCGTACCCTGAAATCCGGTCTGGAACAGTCCCAGCCTCTTTCCCGTTGGCTGAGTGACTATCCCTTATTCCTGTAACTGTCCGTCCACAATACGCACGATACGTTTCGCAGACTGTGCTACGCCCAGGTCGTGGGTGATCATGACGATGGTGTTGCCCATATCGTTCAGTTCCCGGAACAGCTTCAGTACTTCCTTGCCGCTGGTCTGATCCAGAGCACCGGTAGGCTCATCCGCCAGAAGGATCGCCGGCTGTCCCACCAGTGCTCTGGCTATGGATACTCTCTGCTTCTGTCCGCCGGACAATTCGTTGGGCTTATGTCCGATACGATGATCCAGCCCCAGCAGCTTGATAGTATTTTTACACTTTTCTTCTGCTTCCTCATGCGTCATGCCACGCATCAGCAGGGGCATGATAATATTTTGCATGACATTATAGGTCGGGATCAGCTGATAATTCTGGAAAATGAACCCGATCTTCTGGTTGCGCACCATGGTCAGATCGTCCTCCTTGGTCTCGTGGATTGCCATGCCATCCAGATAATATTCCCCTCTGTCCATCACATCCATACAGCCGATCATATTCATTAACGTAGTCTTACCGGAACCGGAAGGGCCTAAGATTGCCACATATTCTCCCTTATTTACCTGAAAATTGATGTCCTTCAAAATCGGCAGACGCTCTTCTCCCAGCATATAGCCTTTATTTATATTTTTCATGGTGATCATTGCATTTTCCATCCTATCTTTACGTCTTTCAATAACCTGCAAACTTTGGCACAAAGTTGCGTGTGAAAAATTTATTTTTCACACTTTTCACACTATTCCTGATTCAGAGCTTCTACGGGGATCAGTCTTGATGCCTTATATGCCGGATAGAAGCCGAAGATGCTTCCGGTGAGGACACCAAACAACAGCGACAATACTGCACCCTGTACCGACAGGGACACTCTCACGTTGAACAGCTGCACGAATGGCGTAATTCCAAGAGCCACCAGCACCCCCAGTACCGCTCCTACCAGACTGGTAAAACTTGCCTCCAATAAAAACTCCAACAAGATATCCTTCCGGGAACAGCCCAGCGCTTTCAAAATACCGATCTCGTTGGTACGCTCCTTGATGGATACAAACAGCACGTTCATAATACCGATACCGCCGACAATAAATACGATCACTGCCATGGAAATCAGCAGTAAGGTCAAAGTCTCATTGGAAGCGAAGGCTGCCTCCATCTTGCTTCCGGCATCGCTGATGGTAAATGTGGTGTTGGGATAGCTTTCTTTTAAGGTACTCTCCACATCCGTCATTACAGTATTCACCTGATTCACATCCTCCGCAATGACCGTGATGGTTGGACTGATATTCGTACCGGTAATGTATTTGATGCCGGTTTCGTAAGGTATATAGATCGCCGTATCCGGACTGATGCCGGATGCCACAGTTCCCATCTCGGATAGTACCCCTGATACTATATAGGGGCGGCCATCAATATAGACTATACCGTCATAAGCATCGTAGGCGCTGCCAAAAATTTCCTTTGCTACGGTGGCACCCAGTACGCACACCTTTTCCTTGCTCTCGTTGTTTTCTTCTGTGAGGAAATCCCCGATGGCCATTTCCAGATTACTGATGACAGCATAATTGTCCTCCACACCGGCAATGGTGTAATAGGAAGCAGAGGTCATATTGCCTCCCTCCACCGATGCTGTAGTGGAATAAGAGATCGTAGTTGCAGAGATTCCGGAGACAAAAGTCGCCAGATCATCACAGTCTTCACTGGTCAATGTCACGGCTTCGCTCTCTTCCTCCTGTCCGAATCCGAAAAATCCGCCGAAATCCATTCCCCCGCCGGGACCACCGGACATACCGCCGCCGGAACCTCCGCCCATATTTGTGACGGTAACGCTTCCTCCACCGCCCGGCATTTCAAAGCTAAAACCACCGCTGTCACTGCTGTCGCAGGAAATATCAATGGCTCCGGCATTCAGGTTCTTGAACTGCTCCGCCACTTCTTCTTTTCCACCGGTACCTATCGCCAGCACCAGCATTATGGTGGCGGATCCCACAACGATACCGATGGAAGTCAGGATCACTTTGAATTTATTCTGTGACAGGTTCAGCCACACCAGACGCAATATTTCGGATAATCTCATATTCTACTTCTTCCCTTCCATTGACCTTACTTTCCCACAGGTCTCCGCTCTACTTCGTAATGCTGCTTTCGATCAATACGGTATCTCCTTCTGCAACATCTCCGGAGATCTCCACGTTAGAGCTATCTGACAGTCCTGTCGTTATTTCCTTTTTCACAATGCTACCATCTGCAGTCTTCACTTTTACATAAGTCTTGTCATCCTCTGTGATAATGGCTCTGCGTGAGACATACAGCACTTCTTCCGTTTGTTCCGTAACGAAAGTCACATCTCCTGTCATACCCTGGAACAGTCCGGAGACATCCCCTTCTAATGTGACAGTTACGTCATAAGTTATGTTTCCACTGGAATCCGATGTCGCATCTCCGATAGCCGTCACCTTTGCCGTAAAG
>OGFQ01001397.1_pt1 | contig 9839 bp, 10 predicted proteins | sample 1570961 | NCBI WGS metagenome assembly OGFQ01 (sample SAMEA2582022, study PRJEB24529) | metagenome | biome: Human gut stool | place: China | collected 2011
GAATTTGCAGTGCATGAAACAAAGACGTATGAAGTTATTGAAGATGTCAGAACGTTCCGCAGTGAAATCGGTATATTGTATCTGAATGAATTTAACCGGAAAGTGCTGACCAAGCTTTTTGCCGAGTATAATCTGGAATTCCATGAAATTCTGCGGTGTGGTGTATATGTATATATGTGGAAAGGACATCCACTTGCAAATAAAAAAGAAATTGATATGGAAGAACTGGCGGAGTATCCGTGCCTGTCCTTTGAGCAGGGAAGTTACAATTCCTTTTATTTTGCAGAGGAAGTTTTAAGCACCTATCAGTATAAGCGGCTGATTAAGGCAAATGACCGCGCAACCATGTTAAATCTGATGGTGGGACTCAATGGATTTACATTGTGTTCCGGTATTATCTGTGAGGAATTAAACGGTTCGGAATACTGTGCAGTCAAACTCAAATCCAATGAAGAAATGTCAATTGGATATTTGTATAGAAAAGGTGTTGCCATCAGTCTTCTGGGACAGAAATACCTTGATGAAATCGCAAAATATCAGGATAAAGCAATGGGCAGTTATGTCATATAAAATCCCAAAGACAGTGTTTAAAATACTGGTAAAGATACATAAACAATGATATGATATAAAAGTCAGAATATAAAAAGTCATTTTTGCTGATAGGTGATGAAAAAATATAAATGCACCGGTGAGCAAAAAATAATTTATAAAAACGAAAGAAGGGGTATAAGCGTATGGAGCAGTTTGTTGGAATGAGCAAAACAGGCAGCATAAAAGAAGCTGCCGAAGGATTAAAAAATCCTCAGTTTTTAATGCTGTTTGACAGCAGTAAAGAACGTTTTAAAGAAAGCGTATCACAGCTGGAAGAAATGTTTCCGGGTGTGCCAAGTATTGGGTGTGTGGGACAGTTTTACGGAAAGACACAGGTGCTTGAAAATGGTGTTATGGTTGTTGGATTTTCCGGTGGAATCCGTGCGGCAGCGGATGTTTTTACTGATGTATCCACAATGCCGGTAAAATGTATCAGAAAATTCCAGCAGAATGTTACAAATATCAGTGCATCAGCAGATAATACCGTGTTAATTGATTTTTGTAGCGGCAATGATGAATGTGTGCTGGCAACGATGGAATCCGTTCTGAAAAGCAAAAAGATTCAGCTGACCGGCGGAACGGCATGGGAAGGACTGGTATGCTGTAACGGACAAGTTTATGAAGATGCCTGCGCTTATGCACTGGTTAAAAATGAATCCGGCAGGGTTAAGGTTTATAAAGAAAATATTTATCTGCGTAAAGATGCAGTAAAGCATATTGTTACGAAGTCTGAACCGCGTACTTATACGATTCAGGAAATTGACGGCAGACGGGCGGAAGACGTTTATACAAAAGAACTGGGGATTTCGCCGGAAAATATTACGGAACAGACCATGGTAAATCCGCTTGGACGTGTTATCGGTGATGAAACCTATATTATTTCGATTAAAGAGCGTACCGGAAACGGCAGCTTTTCCTGCTATAGAAAAGTAAACCCAAAGGATAACATCTGTTTTTTAAAGGCGGGAGATCACAAGCAGATTTTACAGGAAACCATTGAAAGTATCCACAAAGATTTTTCAAAGATTTCGGGCATATTTTCGGTAAACTGCCTGTTCCGGTATCTGTATTTCCAGCAGAAAGGTTTTGTGAACGAATATCTTGAAGAAATGGGAAAGCTTGGCAGTCATGCAGGACTTGTCGGACTGGGGGAGCATTATAACGGACAGCATACGAATCAGACAATGTCAGCAGTGGTATTTGAGTAAACACTAATAGCTTTAATGACAGATGAGCGGTATCATGACAGGAACGTTAGAAAAGAGGTACATATGGGATTATTTCATAAAAATAAACAAAAAGAAGCTGTACAGGAAGTAAAACAGCCGCAGATTTCGTTGGAAGAAAAGGCATATCCGATTATTTATACGGCAAATTATATATCAGAGCGCTTTGAAAATCTTTCCGATGAAGAAGTGGTTGTCAGCAATCAGATTGTTGGGATTAAAGAGGCGTTTGATAATGTTTTAACAGAGATGGACCGGTTATCTGTACAGATTCAGAATTTCGGAAATACATTTTCGGGAATACAGAATGCATCGGAGAATTTCAGCAGTGTGCGTGACGGCATTATTGCATCTGTAGATACGGCACAGGAAAAGGTGCGCGAATTAAAAGCGGACTCTGCGCGTGTAACAGACAGCTTTCATGTAATGGATACGACATTCCAGAATCTGGAGCAGGCAGTCGGAGAAATTAAAGAGTGTACACAGGGAATCGTTGATGTGGCAAACCAGACCAATATGCTTGCGTTAAATGCTTCAATTGAAGCGGCAAGAGCCGGTGAGCAGGGCAGAGGGTTTGCGGTTGTTGCGGAACAGGTTCGTGAACTTGCAGACGAGATTAAAAATCTGATTCAGGTTATCAGTGAAAGAATCAAGAATGTAGAGGACGGCACAGGAGAATTAAGCCGTTCCCTGCGAGAGTCAGAACAGATTTTAGACGAGAATACGGAAAATGTAAATTCGGCGCATGACATTTTTGAGGAAATTAAGGGGAAGGCAGATGCAGTCGGACAGGTGCAGAACAACATTGCAGATGCAATTCAGGATTCAACGAAAGAAGTGGAAAAAATTTCTGATTTTGTAGTGTTATCCAGAACATATTATGATAAAGTGCTTTCTTGTATTGAAGATATTGAAAAAAGTGATAACATAAAGACAGCGGTGTTTGATGACATCAGAAATATGCTTTTACAGGTTGAACCATTGGCAAAGGATATATCAAAACAATAATATGTAGAAAAGAGGAAGAATTATGCTGACAAATGACGCAACAATTTTAAAAATAAAACACGAAGTTCTGTATCAGGTGGCAAAGCTTGCCTATGCAGGTGAATTTGATGAGAAAAAAGACGAACTTGCTTATAAATTAATTCCGGGGCCGAAGCCGCAGTTTCGCTGCTGCGTCTATAAGGAAAGAGAAATCGTCCGCCAGAGAGTAAGACTGGCGGAGGGTTTATGTCCGACAGAGAGTGACCACAGTGGTTCTAAAAATGTAATTCAGGTAATAGAGTCTGCGTGTGCAGACTGTCCGTTATCCCACTATATTGTAACGGATAACTGCCGTAAATGTATGGCAAAGGCCTGTCAGCAGTCCTGCAAGTTCGGGGCAATTTCAATGGGCAGGGACAGAGCCTATATTGACCCGGACAAATGTAAGGAGTGTGGCATGTGTGCAAAAAACTGTCCGTACAATGCGATTGCGGATTTAATCCGTCCATGTAAAAAAGTCTGTCCCGTCAACGCAATTACCATGGATGAAAATGGCATCTGCGTGATTGATGAAGAAAAATGTATCCGCTGCGGACAGTGTATTCACAGATGTCCGTTTGGTGCGATCGGTTCAAAGACCGACATTGTGGCAATTATAAAAGATATGCTGGCAGGTAAAAAAGTCGTTGCGATGTTTGCACCGGCAATTGAGGGACAGTTTGGCAGGGAAATCACAATGTCAAGTATTCGTACTGCCTGCAAAAAGATTGGATTTGCTGATATGGTGGAAGTCGGACTCGGTGGTGATATGACAGCGGCGGCTGAAGCGGCAGAGTGGCTCGAAGCACACGAGCAGGGCAAAAAGATGACAACCTCCTGCTGTCCGGCATTTGTCAACATGATCCGCAAGCACTATCCGGAACTAGCAGACAACATTTCAACAACAGTTTCGCCGATGTGTGCGGTATCCCGTATGTTAAAGGCAAAGGATCCGGGTACGGTAACGGTATTTGTAGGACCTTGTATTGCCAAAAAGAGCGAAGTCAAGGATAATGACATCGAGGGCAATGCAGATTATGTATTAACAATCGGTGAATTCCGTGCAATGATGCGTGCAAAAGACGTGCAGTTTGAGCCGGAAGAAAATGATTCACAGCAGGCAAGTGTATACGGTAAGCGTTTCGGAAACGGCGGCGGCGTAACAGCGGCAGTGTTAAAGAGCATGGAAGAAACAGGCACAGATACATCGGGACTGACAGTTGAAAAATGTGCCGGTGCGGCAGAAGTAAAGAAAGCGCTGACATTGATGAAGGTCGGACGCCTTCAGGCAGATTTTGTAGAAGGCATGATGTGCGAAGGCGGATGTGTAGGTGGACCGAGCCAGCACAGAAGCGAGATGCAGTTTAAGAAAGACCGCGACACACTGATTGCAGAAGCAGATGACAGAGGTGTTCATGAAAATCTGGAATCTGTAGATATGGAAGCATTTGCGATGCACCGCTAAACATGGCATTTTTGCAAAAAAGAGGATTAGGATTTATGAGATTTGATAAGATTGTAAAGGTGCATGAAGGTGCATTTATTGACCGGTATAATGTAAGTTATACAACGCAGGATCAACGGAAAAAGGTCTATGAGATTATCAGCAGAAATAAGGATTTAAAGACACTGGAGGATTTGCATAATCCGCATACAGACGGCGTTGTAATTATTATGACAGATGCCGGCGGTGAAAAAATTCTCTTAAATAAGGAGTTCCGCATGTCGGTCGGGGAGTGTGTATACAACTTCCCGGCAGGGCTGATTGACAGTGGTGAAACACCGAAGGAAGCGGCGGCAAGGGAATTAAGGGAAGAAACAGGACTTGAGATTGTTGAGATTGCCGACCAGCTTTATGACAGCTACAGTGCCATCGGATTTTCCAATGAAACCAATGCTGTTGTGATCGGTACAGCAGCAGGCACATTTGCGCCGAGTACGTCTACGATGGAAGAAATTCAGGCAGGCTGGTATACCAAAGAAGAAGTAAAGAATTTATTGAAAAATAAGCATTTTGCGGCAAGAACGCAGGCATACTGTTACTTGTGGGCAATGAATTAAGAAAGAGTGGGAAAAACGTGAGAAAAAAGACAATTTTGACAATGGTATTGCTGCTGGCAACAGTTATGCTGATACCGCTTTCAGGCTGCAAAAATAAGAAAGTAATACCGGTATTTACGTATGAAAAAAACGAAGATGATACCATTACGATAACGGGGCTGACCGATAAAGGCAGAGCGGATTCTAAGCTTACGATACCGGCACAGCTTGACGGCAGTACGGTAACAGCGGTTGCGGGAGAAGCATTTCGTGATGACTACAATGTAACCGAAGTGGTATTTGAAGAAGGCGTAAAAAGTATCGGTGACAATGTATTTTTAAACTGTACCATGTTACAGACCATTGCATTTCCACAGTCACTGGAAAATGTGGGGACACATGTTGTAACCAATACACGCTGGGAGAAGAGCCGTTTGGAAAGCAGCAATGAAATTATTGTCAATAATATTTTACTTGCGGTGAAAGAAAACCTTACAGAGTATACAGTGCCGGAAAATGTTGTGAGCATCGGCTCGGGTGTCTTTTATGATAACACAGTATTGGAAAAAATCACGCTGAACAGCCGGGTAGAAGCAATCGGTAATTATGCATTTTCAGGATGTAGCAGCCTGACAAAGCTGGAGCTGCCGTCTTCTGTTAAAAAAATCGGTTATGCGGCATTTAACGGCTGTACAAAGCTGGAATTGTCTGTTAATTCCGGTGTGGAAGAAATCGGACAGGACGCATTTTTAGATGTGGAGCAGCTTGCATATGACGGAAAACTGACGGGTAGTCCGTGGGGCGCAAAAAGCATCAAAGAATAAAGCAAAGAATAAATGAGAATGGAGGCGGCATATGAAGGTTACAGACAGACATTTTTTATCGGCAGACCATAAGAATCACATCCACGTAAAAATCTGGGAGCCGGAAGGAAACGTGCAGGGTGTCATTCAGATTGCACACGGCATGATTGATTATATTGAACGTTATACGGCGATGGCAGAATATTTTGCAAAAAAAGGTTATGTCGTTGCGGGAAATGACCATCTGGGACATGGTGATTCTGTTTTGACAAAGGAAGATTATGGATATTTTACGGAAAAAAATGCAAGCCGTTGTGTCGTTGAAGATATGCATAAGCTAACGGCGATTATGAAAAAGAAATATCCCGATGTTCCGTATTTTCTGCTTGGGCACAGCATGGGTTCTTTTTTGTCACGAAGATATATCACGGAATACGGATATGAATTAAACGGTGTATTGCTGCTTGGTACAGGCAATCAGCCCGATATTGTTGTAAAATTGGGAATTTTGATGGCAAAACTGGTAAGACTGATTAAGGGTGAGCGTTACCGTAGTCCGTTTTTAAATCATCTGATGTTTGGCAGTTACAATGCAAGAGTTGTCAATCCGGTAACGGATAAAGACTGGGTGTGTGGCAATGCCGAGGTGATTCAAGAATACGTGGCAGATGAAAAATGCAGCTATCTGTTTACGGTAAATGGATATCTTGGACTGTTGGATACGATTGCATATGTAAAGAAAGTATCCAATATCCGTAAAGTACCAAGAAATCTTCCGGTGATATTGGCAGCAGGGACAAAAGACCCGGTGGGCGGTTACGGAAAAGATGTCAAAAAGCTGTTTGTGACTTACAGCAGGCATTTTTACGATGTGGAACTGCGGCTGTATGAGGATTGCAGACATGAGCTGCACAATGAACTGATACAGGAAGATGTATTTGAGGATTTATACCAGTGGATTTGTAAGCATAGATAAGGAAGGAAAAAGATGAAGGTATATACATTTTTAACAGATGGGTTTGAAACAGTGGAAGCACTGGCGGTTATTGATATTTTAAGGAGAGCAGGCATTAACGTGGAAACGGTATCCATTACCGGAAATGAACAAGTATGTTCAGCTCAGAATATTACGATAAAGGCGGATACATTATTTAAGGCTCAGCCGGTTCGTAAAGAAGACGTTTTATTCTTGCCGGGAGGTCCCGGACATAAGCAGTATAATGAATGTAAGCCGCTTTTGGAACTGCTTGAAAGGCACCACGCAGAAGGCGGACGGATTGCTGCAATCTGTGCAGCACCGAGTATTTTAGGACACCTTGGCATATTAAACGGAAAGAAGGCAACGGCATTTCCTGGCTTTGAAAAGGATTTAACAGGGGCAGAAGTGCTTACTGCACCTGTTAAAGTGGTGACGGACGGCAATATTACAACGGCAAGAGGCATGGGAGCTTCTATTGAACTCGGACTTGAACTTGTCAGACTACTGATAAGTGAAGAAAAAGCACAGGAAATCGGACTATCTGTGCAGTATCTGGAAAAGTAGGCTGGAAAAATCATGGTAAATGAATACTTAGACAGTTACGAAAGAGCCAAAAGAGCGGATAGAGAGAGAAGAAGTCATGCCAGGCAGATGAAGCGCAGACGGCAGAAGCGTTTAAAAATGATAAAGGGAGCGATAACGGCGGCTGTTGCCATCGTAGTTGCAGTATGCTGTATTTTGTATACAACCCGTGGCGAAGGCGGTGGACAGGCAGATGGTATTGATTCACAGCAGATGGCGCAGGATGCCATGCAGGCACTGGCACAGATTTCAGAACCAGAACAGAAATTTAAATATCCGTCCGTCAGTGAAAATTATAAAGAAATCGTTTCGGAAGAAGTCAAAAGTCCGTATGTTGCATTACTCGACGTAGAAAACAGTCAGGTAATTGCAGGAAGGGGATACAACGAAAAGATTTATCCGGCTTCCATGACAAAGGTCATGACACTGATTGTTGCGGTAGAGCAGCTTCAGGATTTAAACCAGACCTATGCGCTGTCGTATGAGCTGCTGGACCCGCTGGTGCGTGAGCAGGCATCCCGGGCGGGATTTGATCCGGGTGAAATGGTTACGGCAAAGGATTATCTGTATGGACTTGTACTGCCGTCAGGTGCAGATGCGGCGGTAGCCCTTTCGATTATGACAGTCGGTTCAGAAGAAGCATTTGCGGATTTAATGAATCAGAAATGCAGTGAAATCGGCTTAAAAAATACACATTTTATGAATGCATCGGGGCTGTATGACGAACAGCAGTATACAACACCGGTTGAAATGGCAATGATTATGCAGTATGCAATGCAGAATCCGACATGTGCAGAAGTGCTTTCAACGTACCAGTATACCACGACACCGACGGCTCAGCACCCGGAAGGGATTAAGCTTTCCAGCACGATGTTTAGCAGAATGTATGGTAATGAAGTCGAGAATGTGACCATCATGGCAGGAAAGACAGGATATACGCAGGAGGCGGGAAACTGCCTTGTAAGCTATGCACAAAAGAACGGGCATCACTATGTTGCATTGACAGCCGGAGCATCCTACAAATGGCACGTCATTTTTGATGATTTTGAAATTTATAAAACCTATCTGCCGTAGTTTTTACAAAAATTGTCATAATAATTGATTTACGGCTGCACATACTAATACCAAGATAAGCAACGAAAAAAGTTCTTATCTAAAACAAATATTATGGAGGTGCAGTATTATGACAAACTCTAATTCTAATTCAAAAACAAAGAAGGAAGCACAGGATGCACTTGACAGATTTAAGATGGAAGTTGCATCAGAAATCGGTGTAAACTTAAAAGAAGGTTACAACGGTGATTTAACATCAGCAGAAGCAGGTTCTGTCGGCGGTAACATGGTTAAGAAGATGATTAAAAGACAGGAAGAGCAGATGTCACAGGGCAAGTAATCTGTCAGTAAAAAGAAGATTGTGCCGGTGACACAAAAAAGAAAAGCCACGGTTTCCACGGAAATTCAAGCCTTGAATCACCGTGAAATGCTGTGGCATTTCTTTATGTTGTATAAGAGTTTAAAAGCCTTCTTCGCGCCGGGTTTTGCGCAGTGCAACGCGGCGTTCGGCAGCCTCCCATTTTGCCTGTTCTTCAATGGAAGAAACTGACAGTCGCGGAACGCGGACAGGATGGTCGTTTTCATCAAGGGCAACCATAATAAAGAAGGCGCGGTTGACAGGATAACGTTTGCCGTTTTTCTTTTCCACGTAGGTGTCAATGCGTACTTCCATGGAAGAATTGCCCACATGGGTCAGATAGCCGATTAAAACGATGACATCGCCCAGATAACATGCTTCCTTAAATTGTAAGTTGTCAATGCTTGCCGTGGTAACGTTACATTCGCAGTGGCGCTTGGCAACAATGCCGGCAACTTCGTCAATCCACATTAAAAGCTGTCCGCCAAAAAGTCTTCCGGCACCGTTCATATCACGGTTACATAGTAAATGTGAAACCTCTGTGCGGGAAACTTCAACTGATTTTTCTTTTATCTCATTCATATAAATCCCCATTCCCATTTTTTTATCTGTCATCCGGACAGATTTGATAGTATTCTTACTATAACATAAACACAGGCGGTTCGTGAAATAAAAAATAAATAAATTGAAGAAAAATTTTACTGGTAAAGTAAAAAAAGTTATGTTATAATGCCTAATATGTACGTTGTACGCTAGAAAAATTTACATATATCTTTAAGGAGGAAATAGTAACAATGAGTTTTAAAGTAGAACAGATGGAAGAAAAGAACATGGTCAAACTCGTAATCGAGTCAACAGCAGAGGAGTTTGAAGCAGGTTTAAATAAGGCTTATAATAAAGATAAGAACAAGATTTCTATCCCGGGTTTCAGAAAAGGTAAGGCACCTCGTAAGATGATTGAGCAGATGTATGGTGCAGAAGTATTCTACGAAGATGCAGCAAACGCTATCATTCCTGAAGCATATGCCACAGCAGCTGAAGAAAGCAAGTTAGAAATCGTTTCACAGCCTAAGATTTCTGTTGTACAGTTAGAAAAAGGCAAGCCATTCATCTTCGCAGCAGAAGTAGCTGTAAAGCCGGAAGTAGAACTTGGCACATACAAGGGTGTTGAAGTAGAAAAG
>OGFQ01001403.1_pt1 | contig 9782 bp, 18 predicted proteins | sample 1570961 | NCBI WGS metagenome assembly OGFQ01 (sample SAMEA2582022, study PRJEB24529) | metagenome | biome: Human gut stool | place: China | collected 2011
CAAACAATGATTGCTCATATAGAAAACGGTGTAAAAATCCCCTCGCTTGCGGTTAGTCTTGAATTAGCAGCCGCACTCAACACAACTGTTGATGAGCTTTGCAAGGGGGCATAAAAATGGCAAATTGTAAAGAGTGCTTGAATTACTATATCTGTGGCGATATTTGGAATGATAAGGCAGAACGCTGCAAACATTTTAGAGACCGCAACCACATTGTAGAGCTGCTTTGCAATGTAGGTGATACAGTATGGCTGCTTGACGGAAAGTTCGCCTTTAAATCCAAGGTTGATGAAATCAGAATTTTAAGCGAAAGCAGAATTTTATATCATTGTGAAAATGCTTATGATTGGTTTGAAAAATCTGACTTCGGTAAAACCGTATTTATTAGCGCAGAAGATGCTGAACAGATGATAGGAGGAAATTATTAATGATTGGCAAGGTGTTATACCGGTATACGGTAATAGGAAATATCAACAACCGTGTGGTGCTTGCTCATAACCCAAAAGCTGTTGAGCCTTGGGTTGTATGGTGGCTTGACAGTGACGGTGATCCTTACAGCGGAAGTTATTTTACAAACCGTGCAGCTGCGGTCAAGGAATTTATTAAAAGATCGTTTTAGGAGTGTTACTAATGTATAAGAAAAATTGCAAACGCTGCGGTAATGACTTTATCTCTCGGTCAACTAAGGCTAGATACTGCCCTGAGTGCGTGCCGGTTATTAAACTACGATCACTAAAATCAAAAAATAAAGAATTGAATCGCGCTTGCACTGATGACACGGAGTTTTTAGTCAGCATCTATACGGCACGTGGGGAGTCACAAAGCAGGATTGCATCAGACCTCGGTCGCAGCGAGGAGAATGTTCTCAAGATTTTAAATGAAGCAAAGGAAAGCGGAAGATATGACGAGCATATTGAGCGACATATAGCTTATGCCGGAGATACAAGGATAATCAAGGAGGAAATATGCAAAGAATGACATCAAAACCGCACGATTTTGCTCCCGTTTTATATGTAAATAAAGAAGGGAAGCATCTCACCCCAGCGGAAATATCAGTAGGTCAGACGCGAGAAGTGCTGCAAAGACTTTGCGAATACGAGGAAACCGGTTTATTACTTGATGAAATCTTAGAACTAAAAAAATCAAGGAGAATAATTATGAGTGACATTTTAGAAGAACTACACAGAGAAGCGAGATACGCTTTGAACAGTCATTCTCTTAACTTAACATACCAAACATATGGAAAAGCCGAAATGGCTTATAAGCTGAAAGCAATTACTTGGGATGAGTTTTCAGAACTTAATACTATTTTAGTAAGAAATGGTATGAATAATCCGGCTGCTGAACTTCATTAATGCCGAAACCGCCGCAAGGCGGTCAGCAGGAAATGACCTCACTGCTCTGACGATGGCAGGTCAAAAGGATGTGATTTATTGATTTATCTTACAGTCAAAGAAGTTGCCGAGTTGAAAGAATGTTCAACTCAATATATTAAAAAAATTGTTTTGGATGGTTCTCTAAAAAGTGAAGTATCTGCTAATAAAAACAATCGTAAAAAGTATTTAATACCTTTGAACGAATTATCTTATTCGGAGCAACTTAAATATTATAAATATCACGCAATAGCAATTCCTGAAGATTTATTGCCGGTACAAAAAGCCGAGCGACCTCATAAGGAATTTGATGAATTTACAGCTGAACAGCGAGAAGAAATTGCAAGCTGGATACGAATTATCAAGTCTTGGGATGAGTATTGTGCAACATCAAAGTTGAGCAAGGTAAACGCTACTGAAAAGTTCGTACAACTGCAGAGGGTTGCTAACCCGGAGATTAATATTTCAAAAGGCATTTTATACCGCAAAAAAGCGGCTTTAAAAGAAGATGACCTTGCAGGGTTGATTGACAACCGAGGAAGTTGGAAAAAGGGTACATCAACTATACCCGATGTAGCGTGGGACTGCTTTATGAGCTTTTATCTTGATGAGGCTCAGCACCCGATTAAGGCTTGTTATGAGTACACTAATATGTGGATTAAACAAGCTGCTCCTCAGCTCTTACCACTGCCGGCTTATTCGGCGTTTTATCGTAAAGTACAGAATGATATTCCAAAGCCACTTGAGATTATGGGGCGTGAGGGAATGAAAGCCTTTCGTGACCGCTGTGCTCCGTATATTAAGCGTACATACGAAGAAATGACAAGTAACGAGTGGTGGATTGCAGATAACCACACTTTTGATGTGCAGACTAAAGGAGCGGACGGAAGTGTTCACAGACTTTACCTTACAGCGTTTTTTGATGCTCGTTCGGGTATCTTTACAGGTTGCTATGTAACATCTGCTCCTTCGTCACAGGCTACACTTATCGCACTGCGTAAGGGCATTATGAAATACGGAATACCCGAAAATATATATGTAGATAACGGTAGAGAATTCTTGACATTTGATGTAGGTGGACTTGGACACAGAACTAAGAAAAGCCAAAAGGGCAAGTTTACACCGCCACCTGTATTTGAGCGTCTTGGAATAAAAATGACAAATGCTCTTGTACGAAACGCAAAGGCTAAAATCATTGAACGCAGATTTAGAGATGTCAAGGATGGATTTTCAAGACTTTTTCCTACATATACAGGCGGAAATGTTTGCGAAAAGCCTGAAAGGCTTAAGCATATTCTCAAAGACGGCGATAAAATTCCAACCGATGAAGAATTCACAAAAGCTGTTGAGGAAATTCTTACATACTATATGAACGAAAAGCCTTACAGCGGAGCAGTAAGCTCGGACAGTGGTAAAACCCGAATGCAGGTTTACAGAGAAAACCTCAAAGAAAAGCGAGTTGCCTCGGAGCTTGACCTTAACATTATGCTTATGCGTAGCACAAGAAGTCAGAAAGTCGGCAGGCGTGGCGTACATCTTACTATTGCAGGAGAAAAGATTGATTACTACAACGATGAGCTTATTCTCAATTACTTTGGCAAGGAAATGTATTGCAGATATGATCCTGAGGATATTTCAACAGTTAGAGTGTATGACCTAAATGATAACTACATAATGACTGTACCTGTTGATAATGAGGCGGTACTTACTTATGGTTCATCTAAAGACGCAGTAGGACAGGCTTTACGCAAAGTCAGAAGTCTTGAAAAGCTCACAAAGCAGGAGCTTAAAGCAAGTCAGATTACCGCACTCGGCAAGAAAACGGCTCTTGAAATTGTGCTTGCCGCTGCCGAAGAAAACAAGGCAAAAGCAGAGGAAATAAATCCGAAAGTAATTTCCGTACATCGTGCCGATGAAACGGCAGAACAGTTGCCTGTGGCAGTCGGTCAGAATAACATAGTAAAAATTGATAAAGCAAAAATGATCAGGAATCTTGAAGAAAGACAAAAGGAGGAATAAATATGTCAATCAATCCTGAGTTACAGCAAAAACTGAGAGATTACATAAATGAATCTTGTAATGGCTCTCAGAATCAAGCCGCAAAAGCACTCGGTTGGTCGCCGGCGTACATTTCAACTTATCTCAAAGGCGATTTTAAGGGTGATTTAGCAAAGTTTGAATCGTCATTGTCAGAGGCTTTTGCAAACAAAAACGCAGCGGAAAACCTCAAGAGTGCAGTTGTTACAGGTACATATAAGCCAACAGGCATTAGTGAGGGTGTATATGAAACAATCCGCTTATGCCACCTCAAAGGCGGACTTGCGATTGAGTGCGGAGATGCAGGCATCGGAAAGACAATGGCTTGTAAAAAATATGCAGAGGATTATCCGTCAAGTGCAATTTATGTAACCGTCAATCCTTGTTTGGTTACGCTTAACGCATTTCTCAAGCTGTTATGCCGTACACAGAAGATTACAGCAAGCGGTCGCAAAGATGAGATGTGGATGAGGTTATCAGATAGCTTTGCAGGCGAGCGTAAGGTTCTTATTATTGATGAGGCTCAGCACCTGCCTATTAAGACCATTGAGGCAATCAGAGCGTTTTTCGACAGTAACCCGCTGCTTGGTATCTGCCTTGTCGGCAACATTGAAACTGTAACAAACACAGGAAGAAGTAAAGAGGCATTTGCTCAGATTAGAAACAGAACTAAGCTTACTGAAATCAGACATACAACATCAATTACAGCAGATGATATTGCATTACTTTTCCCTCCTGTTGATGAGGATGAGAAAGCAAAGAATTTATTGCTTGGTATTGCACGCTCAGAACAAGGTATCAGAGGAGCAAGCAATGTGTTTTCAAACGCAGTTGATAATTGCAATATTACATATGACGGCTTACTTGCAATGGCTAAGGCTATGAAAATAAATGTTTACGGAGGAATTTAAAATGAGTTTAAAGAGAATTTTGTTGTATGTTTTAACAGGCTTTTGTATGGGAGCAATTACACTTGCATTGCTCGAAAAGATGGGATTTCGCATAGCCTCATATGGTGTTGAAATGCTGTTTATCCCCTGTGTAGTGCTTTGTATATGGTTTGGTTGGGCATTAAAAACGGATATATTAAAACTATTCAGGAGGAATAAAAATGTTAATACACGCAGAAAATGAAAAGCAAAAGGAAGTTACAGCAATACATATTTGTAAGGGCAGCATTTGCGGAAACTGTCTGAATTACAGCGAAAGTATCCTTAACAGTCAAAAAGGTTATTGCATATCTTCAAACTCTGCTGTTGAAAGGTGCGACTATTGCAGCTTGTTTAAGGAGGATACAAGGAAATGACTAATGAAGATTGGAAAAAGGTTGATAATGCATTGAAGTCGGTGTTTTCACCGGGAGCTAAGCTGCTTATTGACGGATACGAAGTAACGCTTATACTATGCCAAAAATCGCAATTTCAAAACGCTATCGCAGTCTATATCAACGGAGGTTTTAAAGGCAAATGGATCGTTGAAGACTGCGAGGAACGCAGGCGTTTCTTCTGCTGTAAAAAACGAACTCTTGTTAAAGAAAAAGACTTTAAGGCTTGCGGAATACGCAGCAAGAAAGGCAAAAAAGAATTTGCTGACAGATACGCTTACAACGAGTATTTTTCGTATTGGACAAACTTTAGTGAAATGAAAAAGCACTTTATTGATAACAACAATAGTATTGAACTTTATAACGAGCGGAGTTAATCCGCTCTCCTTAATGCAGCTCCCTTAGGAACGGTCACAAGCCCGTAAGAATGCAGAGTGAGGACACAACACACAATTCAAATTTTTAAAAATCAAGGAGGTAAACACATGACAACATCAAAAAGAATATGCAAAAGCGGCTCAATTACTCTGCCAAAGAAAGTTAGAGCCGAGGCAGGATTGTTCCCCGGCAACGCTGTTAATATTAGCACTTCGGCTGACGGAACGGTAACAATTAAGCCGTCAGCTCCCTGTTGTCGCTTTTGTGGAACAGTTGAAAATGTAATCGTTGCTGACAATGTTGTTATTTGCCGCAAATGTGCTGAAAAATTACTTGCAAAGGTGGATGTAACAAATGACTGATTTAAGAAAACAGATTGATGAGCTTGCGGCAATTAAGGTTGATATGGGAAAGCTCAAGGAGCGTAAGGATAAGCTTGAGGCTGAAATTATAAAGCAGTGCACCGCTGACCTTGAGAATACGAAGTATAAGAGTATTCGATATGAGGGTGATGTTTTTGACCTGACAGCCGTTACAGCTGAAAGTCTTAAGGTTACATACGATTCTTTCTTACCAATAATTTTTGGTAAAGCATACGAGGACGCAGTAACAGAAAAGACAGACTATTCTTTATCAGCTCCGGCAAAGCGAATGCTGATAGGTCTTTGGACAGGAAATTATGTTAAATGCACTGTAAAAGAAGTCATTGAGCAGATGAACGGCGTGTCTGATGAAGAGCGTAAGCAGCTCATTAAGAAGTGCAAGGGCATTAATTATGACAAGGATGTCAGCAATATCTTAAAGTTTACCTCCTTGTCGGAGGAAGATGCAAAGGAATATGCTTATCTCATTTCTGATGCTGCCGTCTGGCAGGATTTTAAAAATCTTCTCACTATTAACGGCATTGATGATGAAGAACATATTAACGATATTCTTCTTAAAATTCAAAGTGCATTTGTGGTTGAGGAAAGCACAAAAATCTCTTTAAGCTGAGGTGAATTAATTGTTAAAACCACAGCAAACTCAAAGAATTTATGCTATGGGCGCAAGGCTTGGACTTGTTGAAAGCGGTAATAAAAATGACCTGCTACACGAACTTGTGTATAGCATAGCACAGAAAAATAGTGTGCGAGAGCTTGATGAACAGGAATACAGAAAAGTCGTTGCAGACCTTGCAAACAAACTTAAAATAGCTAATCTTACAGAGCCAAAGACGGTGCATCCTTTCAAAGCACAAAAGCGTGAGGAAAAGGGTATCGGCAAAATGTCAGACGGTCAGATCAGGAAAGTATGGCAGCTGATGTATAGTCTGGAAAAGCTTGACATAAAGCCGTCGGGAGCAAGGCTCGGCGACCGCTTATGCGGAATTATAAAAAAGGAACTGCACATAGACGCTATACCGAAAGACCCTTTCTCCTGGCTTACATATCAACAGGGAGTTAAACTGATTGAAATACTAAAAAAATACATTGCAAATGCTCAAAGGAGGAAGGACGGTGGAAATACATCTTGACGATCTCATAGGCACTCAGCGTGAAATAGCTGAGGTAATAGGCATTGAAAACTATATTAAGCTGTGCAAAGCCTTCGGCGGCGATACTGTGTATATTCAAAAATATACAGAACTGCAAAAAGTTGAACGGAATGCCGAAATCAAAGCAAAGTACAACGGATACAACAGCAGTCAGCTTGCAAAAGAATATGACCTCTCCGAAAGATATGTCAGGCTGATATGTTCAGGCGGACAGCTTGACGGTCAGCTTAGTATCTTTGACGATTAGGAAATAAATTAAGGATATTTTTCCTCTACGAAATATCCGAATTATAAGGTATTATTGAGTTAGGAACTTGATAATACCTTATTTTTTATGGAGTTGAAAATATGAATTTTACGGCAGACACTTGGTGGTTGTTCGGTCTTATTGTCACAGGAGCAATAGCAATTATCGGCTTTTTTCTTAAGCGTACAATTAACGAGGCTGACAGACACGATAAAGAAATCAAAGAAATTCAGCTGTCTTATGTGAACAAGGATGAGCTTAAGGATGTGAAAAATGATTTAAATAAATCTATCTGTAAACTGCAGACTGATGTTGAGCAGATAAAAGAAAGTTGCCTGACTAAGCCTGACTTTTACCGTTCGCAGATGCAGACCGATAAAAAGATTGATAAAATCTACGATTTACTGATAAAACAGCAAATGGAGGGTGGCGGCAATGATACCAGATAAGGATGAGGCTATTAAGAAGATAAGAGCAACTCGTTTTATAAAAAATAATGGTGTAGTTATAAGAACAATTAATCTGCTCCGTTATAAATACGAGAAGCTTTCAGAGGTCAGATATGCTCTTGATGATATTGAGGATGCAGATTATCTCGACAGTATCAACTACCTATCAGAAAGTGGCTATATTTCTTTAAGGCATATCAAAACCAAACAACCTGCTGAAATTGCGGATGTTGATTACAACGAGCTGGAAGCTAAGCTTACAGCCAAAGGTATTAAGCTGCTTGCAGGAAATATTTTTGATGATTTAGTAGAGGTGTAGCTATGAGCAGAACTAACCGCAGAGCCTGCGGAAAGATAGACAAGCTCCCTGCCGACCTCAAGGACACCGTAGATCAGATGCTTGTAAGCGGCCAGACTTACAGAGAAATCGTATCATATCTCTCTGAAAACGGCGAACAGCTCTCTCAGGCGGCGGTAAGCCGTTACGCATCACGCTTTCTTGCAAACGCTCAACAGCTCAGAATAGCACAGGAAAATTTCAGAATGATACTCACAGAAACAGAGCGTTATCCCGAACTTGACCCTGCCGAGGCTATTTTACGAATGGCATCTCAAAAAGTTTTTGACGCTATTGCAAAGCTTGATGAAGGTCAGTTTGATGATGTGTCAGCTGACGACCTTTTAAGGCAGGCAACAGCACTTGCAAGAGCAGTTGCTTACAAACGCAAAACAGACATTGATGTCAAGTCAGACAAGCAGATTGCACTTGAGGAAAATCAGAGCTTGCTTTATGAAACTATCAAGAAAAGTAACCCACGCTTGTACAATGAGCTTATGGAAGAGATTACGAAGCTTAAAAAACAAGCTAAGGAGGCTTAGTATGGAAAAATACGAATGGTATGTACTACATGTCAGAACAGACAGTGAACTTGACATTGCTAAAGCATTAGAAAGCCGAGGCTTTTCAACGGCTGTACCTGTTGAAAATCGTATTATTCGCAAGAAAGCATACATTGTTTTTGCAGGTTATGTTTTTGTGTTTATGCGATACAGCTGGGCAAAATACTACGCTATGAATAACATAAGCGGAATAATTAAAATTCTTGGCGGAGGTCAGAATCCGATTCCGTTAAGCGAGAGTGAATCAGAGTTTGTTCTCAAGTTATCGGATTTGCTATCTGAACCGTCAGTTTTAAAATTTAATGACGACAACAGTTATAAAGTTGTCAGCGGATTTTTAACAGATTATGCAGATAAAATTGTAAAAATTGAACGCAGATACAAGAAAGCAACAGTCAAGGTTACTGTTGCCGGAGAAGAAAAAGAAATAAAGGTATCTTTTATAGAAGATACAGAACAAATGCCGGAGCAGACAGCGGATTGATTCGTCTTCGCTTGATGAATGGTTGTTATACACTTAGCACCGATAACATCAAAGTTAGCGGATGGCGAAGCTTGCATAAAACGGTATTTAAACTTATTTTAAGCACCATTTAATGGGTGTTTTTATTTTGGAGGTGAGTGCGAATGGATAAGCTGTCAAAACTTGAACAATTACTTAAAGATACAAATACAAAGCAGGAATTTAATATTGTGGAGGACTTAAAGGCTTTGGCTCTCTCATATGGAGTAGTCAAATCTAAAGACTTCCGTAAAAAGTTAAACGCTCTTATAGCTAAGTATGAAAATGACGAACTGACGGCAATCCGTGAAGCTCTCATAAAGAAATGCAAAAACGGTGATACACAGGCTATCAGGCTCTACGCTGATTACTTTAAGCCTGAAACAGTCACAACCGCTGATGACGGATTGCTTGAGGCACTTGCAGGTGCAGGAAAGGAGGCTTTTGCTGATGAAATTTAAGCCTTTTTCAAAGAAACAGCTTAAAGTCCTCTCTTGGTGGCAGGTTGACGGCATAAAAGATAAATACGATGCAATAATTGCAGACGGTTCAGTCCGTTCCGGCAAGACAGTCAGTATGAGTATATCATTTATTATTTGGGCAATGGCAACATTTGCCGACTGCAACTTTGCCATTTGCGGTAAAACAGTAGGCTCTTGCCGCCGAAATGTTATTAAACCGCTTATCAATATGTTAAAGTGTCGTTTTGATATAAAAGACAAACGGTCCGAAAACTTGCTTATAATCAGTAAAAACGGTAAATCAAATACATTTTACATTTTTGGAGGTAAGGACGAAAGTTCACAGGACTTAATTCAGGGCGTGACACTTGCAGGTGTGCTCTTTGATGAAGTTGCACTTATGCCTCGCTCTTTTGTTGAACAAGCTCTTGCTCGTTGCTCTGTCGAGGGTGCAAGATTTTGGTTTAACTGCAACCCCGATAATCCAAATCATTGGTTTTATCAAGAATGGGTTTTAAAGGCTGAGAATAAGCACGCTTTGCGACTTAAATTTTTAATGGATGACAACCTCAGCTTA
>OGFQ01001429.1_pt1 | contig 9587 bp, 6 predicted proteins | sample 1570961 | NCBI WGS metagenome assembly OGFQ01 (sample SAMEA2582022, study PRJEB24529) | metagenome | biome: Human gut stool | place: China | collected 2011
ACAAACCACCCATAATGGTAGCCGCCATACCTGCAAACATGGCATCGCCCAACAACGGCAACATACCTAAGATCGTCGTACCGGAAGCCATCGTCACCGGAACGATACGGGTTTTCGTTGCCTCTATCACGGCATTCACCGGAGACAAGCCCGCGTTCAATTGTAAACCGATCTCGTCCACCAGCACGATCGCATTCTTGATATTCATACCGATCAAGCCCAACAGACCCAGCATAGCAAAGAAGTCGAGGGACTTACCGAACACCAACAATCCCAATACCACACCAATGAAGATCAACGGCAGCATCGCCATGATCAATACCGGTTTCCGGTAATATTTCGGGAATAAGAATAACAAGGTGACATAAATCAAACCGAACATCAACGGGATATTAGCGGCGATCGCCTTATTACCTTTATCTTGCTCGGATTGCTCACCGAAATACGTCATCTTATATCCTTCCGGCACCTGAATCTTCTCCTGTACCTCTTTCCACAAATGACTGAAAGCAGCCATCGTATTGGCGCCACGCTTCGGCTCACACTGCATAAGCATACACGGCTCACGGTTGAATCGTCTCACTACGTTAAACTCATAATCCAGCGAGAAATCATCGATCACCTGCTCCACTTTTACCGAACGGCCTTTAGCGCTATAAACCGGCAAAGTCTTTATATCATTCAGACTGATAGAATCCTTATCCGCATCTTTCAGTAAGATCGGCATAAACACGTCGCCCTCACGATACTCACCCAAAGGTACGCCATTCGTAGCCGAACGCAAGGAATAAGCCACCTGCTGACGGGTAATACCCAGACGCAAACCTTTCTCTTGGGAATATAGCGGCTTCCATACCGGAACCTTGTTACCCCAACTATTGCGAACCTCCATCACCTGATCATAATTCCGGGCGATCTCCTGCGCCCTTTGCGTCAAGGCAACCAACGTATCTACGTTATCGCCGATAAAACCGATCTCGATCGCCGCATCCGGAACCGGAGACAAGGCGAACAAAGCCGAACGGGTCAATATATTCGGATAGTTAGCGACCATATAATCGTAGAACTTACCCTCTTCCGCTTGCGCATCCTCCGGATCTTGTGTCTCGATCAACACATTGGCGAAGTTTGGCTTCGGACCGATAGAAGAACTGGCCAAGTAATAACGTACCGGCGAACCTCCCAAGGTAAACGAGTATGATTTGATATTCTCATTCTTGCTGAGATATTCCTCCTCTATCTTCTTCACGTTCGTCTCCACGTCGTAGATGCTATATCCTTCCGGGAAGATCAAGTCCGCACGGAAATAAGGCTTGCTCATGATCGGGAAGAAACTCTGCGGCATGATGCTCATCACGAACAAGGAAAGGAATAACGTAGCTACCACGGTAGAGATCGTTACATATCTACGCTTGATCAAACGGCCCAATACCGACTCAAATTTATGATACAGCTTCGTATCGTACGGGTCTTTGCTCTCACCCGGTTTCGCCTCTTTCAAGATAAAATTACCGAAGGTAGTCGTTTGCGTCAAGGCCAAGACCCAGCTTAATCCCAAGGATACCGCCAATACGATAAACAACGGTTTCACGATCTCGGCCACGGATGCCGGTGCCAAGTACATCGGCAAGAAAGAACATACGGCGATAAAGGTAGCGCCCAACAACGCCCACTGCGGTTTCGTCGCGCCATCGATCAACGCCTGATAACGGGAAAGTCCCCGCTTGATACCGACTTGGGCATTATCCGTCACCACGATAGCGTTATCCACCAACATACCCATAGCGATAATAAAGGCCGCCAACGAGGTTCGGTTCAAGCCGACACCCCAGATCAACATGATCAATAAGGTACCACCTACCGAGAACAACAACGAACTACCGACCAACATACCGGCACGAGACCCCATCACGATAAAGATAATCACGATAACGATCAACAACGACTCGATCAAGTTCAAGATAAAACCGTTGTTCGCCTCATCCGCGATCTTGTTCTCCGGATAGATCGTTTTCAGGTCCATACCCACCGGGAACAGCTGCTCCATCTCCGCTAAATGATCCGCCACGGCGTTACCCACGGCAACCACATCGTCTTTCGAACCGGTAGCGACACCGATACCGATGGCACGCTTACCGTCCACACGCATCAGATTCGAGGGAGGGTCCATATAACCACGCTCTACCGTAGCGATATCTCCCAAACGAACCTCACCGCCACTTTTCGTCACGATCAATTGGTCCCGGATATCTTGTATATCCTTATACGTACCTTCCGCACGCAAACGCAATTGATAATTACCGGTATTGATATCTCCCGTATTCACCAACAAGTTCTGCGTTTGCATCACCTGCTGGATAGCGTTCGGGTCGATACCTAGGTTAGCCAGTTTCGGGATAGAGATCTTTACGTTGACAACTTGTGTCTGTTCACCGAATAGGTAGACCTTCTGTACACCCGGTACAGGAGATAGCTCCGTCTTGATCTTTTGCGCCCAATTACGCAGGTCGTCGTAAGTATATCCCTCATCGGCCGTCAAGGCATAATAAATTCCGAATACGTCACCGAAGTCATCACTAACGGATATCGAGGAGGCGCCAGACGGAAGGCGGGGCTGTATATTCGCCACCTTACGACGCAACTCGTCCCACTTGACCGGCATATAATCCGGAGACAAGGTAGGCTGCAACTCAATAGAAATCTTGGACATACCGAAATAAGACTCAGATTTGATCTGGAACACATCCGACATAGCCTGAATCTCCCGTTCGATCGGCTCAGTCACCAGCTTCTCCACCTCCTGAGGTGTCGCTCCCGGATATTGGGTAACCAAAACCGCTTGCTTGATTACGAAGGGAGAATCTTCCTTCTTCGGCAATTTAAAGAAAGAATATATACCTCCTATCAGCATGACCGCTAGGAAAAAGTATATAATCTTCTGATTCTCTAAGGAATATTTTGGAATATTCATTGTTTATCTCTTAATCTGTTAATACTTTTACCTGTTGTCCATCCACCAAACGAGTGGCTCCGGCTGAGACAACCTGTTCGCCGGGTCGCAAGCCATCCGTTACGATCACGCCATCCTTGCCGATCAGCATAGACTCGGTAATCTTGCGACGCTCAACCTTTTGAGACTGCCCATTATAAACAAACACATACTTATCGCTATTGGCATCGTCAGCCACGACAGCGGCTAGCGGAACCAATACGGCGCCTTGCGTGAAACTCTCGCTATCCACGTTCAAGATCACACGGCAAGAGAAACCTACAGCTACCTTATATTTCTCTAAATTAAAGTTCGGATCGTCGATATACAGATATACGGGAACGCCGGAACCATCCGGAGAGGCTTCCACGTATTCTTTCACCTTCGCCTTGAAGCGAACGCCCTTGTAATTATCGAATTCCACATAAACAGAATAAGGAGAAGAGAAGTAATTGATATTACTCTCCGGCATCGTAAACACGATCTGTAACTTATTCGGGTTGATCAAGCAAACGATTCCTTGTCCGGCCTGTACCTTCTGGTAATTCTCCACATATTTCTTCTGGATAAATCCATCGAACGGCGCACGAAGCTTTGTCTGGTTCAATGTATTTTGCGCATACTCGAAAGCCGCCTTGGCATTTGAGTAAGAGGCTTCCGTAGACTCATACTCTTGCTTGGAGATAGCTTGTTTGGACAATAACTTCTTCGCACGTTGCAATTGCGCCTCAGCGGTCTGGAAAGACGCTTTCTTCGCCTCATATTCCCATTTAAAGTCCAGCGGATCGATCTCGGCCACGATCTGTCCCGTACGGACCTTCTGGCCTTCGTCCACGTTTAATGAGATCAGCGGGCCGGACATCTTAAACGCCAAATCACTGAATTGATCGGGCGATACCACTCCACTGAATGATTTCTCAACCATGTTCAGAGAAGTAACGTCCGCCAATTTAACTGGACGAGGACCTTGCTCCTTAACGGGAGGTTGACTACAGGAAACCAATGCTGCCAAAACAAACACAGGGATTTATTTTTCTTTCATGATAACTTGCATTTTGTTATTTAATTATGATTTCTTTTTCTTCACAGTAAATATAAAACATTCTCGCCTAGAGATTGTTGAGCATAACGTGCCTTAAAAAGACCAACTACCATCATTCACGTATGCTTCCATCGGATTTTCTATCGAATCAGGCAAAGAAGGGAAAAAATCAATTCCGGTAACCTTCTCAACGCTATCGATAGGGATCATCATCGATTTCAACGGAGTCTTTCCATAGTCTTTATTATCAAACAGAAAACCTACCCCTTCCGGTTTACCGTTCGTTATCGTACAGATTACCTTATAAAAGGTCTTCGGGATTCCCACCCGATTCTTGCCTAACCGTTTCAGGTCGTCCGTGATCACCGGGCCGGTCACGATCAACAAAGAGCCATTCTCTTTCGCCCACAAACGAGCCTGCTCTTCCAGATCTTTCCAGATACCCCGGTTCAAGCCGGGCTTTTGCGGACAGATATTACTTAGGTAGAACGATTCCCGCATGGCCTTGGCGGACCATTTCATATCGCCGGCAGGCGCCATATGCCCTCGGTCATAGCCGGAACGGGTATAGTCCTCGTTCATGGCGGTAGCCCCTTTCACCATGGGGTCCGAGACGAACTTATTAGACCGCTCGTTCTTCTTACTTGTCGCCTCTTTCGAGGTCAGTTCATAGGCTACCCAATTGGCGATCTTATAATCGGAATTATAAGAAACCGTATAGCCCTCATGCTTTATAACCTGCTCTTTTTGTTTATTCTTTAGTCTCGGTATCTCAGCTCCCTCTTGAAAAGTATAAGCGGAGGTTCCTTTCTTTGGGTTCGTCGTTTGCTTGTTTTTCGTCGCTTGCGCAGCTTTCTTACCCGATGTTCCGGAACCGCCCTTGTCCGAGATCTTCGGACGGACTATTGTCTCCGCCCGATCCTGTTTCTTCTCTACAGGCCGTGTCTTGGATACCGGATAAAACCAGTTATATATGAATAATACACCGATAAAACAAACAACTACCGCAAAAGCGCCAAGAAGCATCTTCTTTACAGAAGACATGAATGATGATGCCCGCTTCTTCTTGCTTTTCCGGGGTTGAGGCTTACCTTTCTTTTTTGCCATACCTAAAACTTCCTATTCTTAACCTTTCGTATTGGGCGCAAAAATAGATAAATCCGGCATGTTATACAACACTATTCTAGGATAGTATTGGTCTCGATTACTATAAAAGACGGCTTAATTTAATGCAGACAGCATCCGGTGCAAATTCTTAGGGAAAATCATCGGTTGAATAATAAATATCTGTAACTTTGCTTACGGTAACAGAGTGGTATTTAATTTGTCAACACATATTTCTTATGTAAGAACGCTTTCGACTCGTACGGGATGAAAACGACATTGACAAAGCCTTGTCTATGATTCGTTCGGGCTACATGCTGGAACCGTCTTACAAGGACCAATACAATTGCAGTCTCTTGTTCCATGCCGTTTATCGGAAAAGCCTGGAGCTGGTCAAAACACTGGTGGAAAAAGGCTTTGACGTGAATGACAGGTTGCCCGATGGTGCGACACCCTTGATGTCTGCGGCCAAAAACAATGTCATCGACATTGCAGAATACCTGCTGGAGAATGGGGCGGAGCTGGATGCGTGTGACGAGGAAGGTTGGACTGCCTTGATGACTTCCGCTTCTTTCAAACATTTCGACATGATGCGTTTTTTGGTTGAAAAAGGCGCAAATATTCATGCAAGAGCCAACTGGGGATACACAGTCCTGTTCTATGCCGTGATAAAAGGAAGCCTTGCCGATGTCCGATACTTGGTAGATAAAGGTGCGGACGCCAACGATAAGAACGATGGCGACCGAACCGTACTGATGGACGCGGTAACAAGAAACGACCCGGAAATGGTACGTTTTCTCATAGAACGAGGTGCCGATGTGAAGATACGGACAACTGAAAACAACTGTTGCGTGTTGGGAGAAGCCGCCCGTTGGGCTAACGCGGAGATTGTGCAACTGTTAATTGAGCATGGCGCAGATGTCAATAATGTCGATACGATGGGAATGACCCCATTGTTGTATGCTGCCACACACGATAATGTCGAAGCTGCCCAAATGTTGATAGAAAACGGAGCTAACCTAGAAGCTCGCGAACGATATAAAGGTTTCACCCCTTTGCTGTATGCCTGCCATTTGCTCAAGCCGAAAATCATACCTTTGCTGGTAGAGAAAGGGGCAGATTTAAACGCAAAAGACAAGAAAGGCAAGACCCCATTGGGGAATGCCTGCAAAAAAGGAGGGCTTGAAATAGTGAAGTACTTAGTGGAACATGGAGCCGGTTTACAGGTCGGCAAAAAGAATGTAGCGGATGTGGTAAAAGACAAAGCGATCAAGCAGTATCTTTCCGAATTGCCATGAATCTCATATTGAATCAGACAATCCTTAATAAATTACTGTAGTTATGTCAATGCATGCAATAGAAAGTTTGGTGGAATATTCCGTAATAGCCGTAGCGACCGCTTCGCCTGTTCCGCCTATGGCACAAAGTATTTGCCATAGTCTTTATCATCTTCAGAACCAACTGGACTGTGGGTACACGGTCTTGCGAGTTCGTGACGAACTGGAAAAAATCGGTTATCTCTCCCTACTCTCACCAGAGCAATTGCCCGAACCCGAGCGTAGCGAGGCAACAGGGCTTGTATCAGAAGGTGGCTTCTTGAAAGGTGGTACTTATGTGGACTGTCGCTCCGGGAAATGCTGTGTCACCGCAGGCTCTGCGTTATGGAAAAAGCTCCTTGACATGGGCATTATTCCGGCATCGCCCGAAGCGGAACCCCGTCTACTCGATCCTCTGGAATTGGCGGAACAAATTGTTCCATTGGCTTCAAAAGCTCTTGCCGAAGGCGATAAACGAGGAGCCGACACGCTGGGACATTGGTATGCGTTCTTTCCGCTGTTTTGCGTAATAGAGGGGGGGGATGATGACAATGCCCCCGAACCTGAAAGAATCCAAGCGTTGCTACGGCTGCTGGATGTTCCCGAAGCGTTTGAAGTGGCAGCATCTTACGGCAATGAGCTGGATGTAGATTATGAAGAAGAGGAAATGCCTTTCCTTGCCGGTTGGGAGCAGCCATATCGCAAATGGTTAAAAGAGCAAAAAAGCGACGAAGGGATACAAGAAAGTGAACTTGATTCATTCCATAGAAACGTAATGTATCAATATATTCAACGTCATAATTTTGAAGAAGCAGACCGATATGCCTCCTTAATTGCAGATGAAAACAGTCGTTTGCTTCAACGTTGCGTAGTCGGTTACGCTTGCCACCAATGGCTGAAAACGCAGGAGCCGGACACGATGCCTCCGTCATGTCTGCTCTCTCTCCTTGAGGTCAAAGAGGGATTTGAACGCCTGAGTGGACTGCCCTTGCCCGAACAAGGCCTTGCCACATGCCGGGTTTATCTGTTACAGACACTTGTATTGTTAAGCGATTATCCGGCTGTCATCGAAATGCATCAAGCTTTGTTTACGGAAGCCATCGGCAAACTGGAGCAATATCCCGGAGGAGAGGCAAAACAGATGCAGCAAATCGCATTAGCCCTCAGTTACTACCAAATGCTGTACACCAATCTTCCGGACGATTATCCCTCCAAGAAAGAATTGATGCGAAAAGGATTCCCGGGATTGATGGAACTTTCCGATGTCAAACGGATATGCGGCGAGTTACTTCCCGAAAATTCACAAATGGCAGATACGCTACAAGAAAACATAGAACAATGCGACTCCTTGATGCAATATCTTAAATAAAGAAGATTATGAGTTTCACATTCAGAACATTCAAAATGGGATTGTTGCTGTTGTTAGTGGCGGCATACGCTTGGGGACAGAGGACAGATGCAAAGGAACTCTCCATCAGAGGAACTACGCAAAAAGCCATTCAATGCGGGCTGGAGGCTTTGGATAAAATCTTGCAGGAGGAAACAAACAATACGGCGAACAAACAAATAGCCCCTCGCCGTATTGAAAATGTTACCGACAGTAATTGCCCCTGATGCCTTGTGCCTATCCCATCAATGTAATTTCTTCCACCTTGCCATCTTTGATGGTGCGATATAGGAAATGTCCGGCAAACGTATCGTCCATGTCTTGGAAGAAGAGTTCCAATTCGTAATGGATAGAGCCTCCTTCCTTTTCTTCGGTCTTTATATGAACGGATTGTATTTCTAAATCAGATTTTCACTATTGTCTGAACACTGAGCCACATTCTTTTGTACGCATTCCCTACTTGTATTGGCATAACAATAGACACAGAAATGGGAGCAAGTGTTATACATACCGATATCTTTGCTTATCATGCAACCACAGGCTTTCCGTTGGCCTTTGTCTTTTAGCTCTTTGCGTTTGTCGGGTAAAGCGGGAAACGTACCAAAAAGATCCGGTTCGGGTAATTGGCCTGTTCGAAGATAATAAACCAATTCATAATCCTCCCCAAACACACGCTCCATTAAATCACCGTCGATACACCGGTTATGCTCAATGCCATAAACCGTAAGGTCAATATCCTCGGCACAAGTAGCGAGTGTCACATTCCAACCAGTAGAAGCCCAAATTTCCCTCAACTTCACCAATCCCTCTACAGTTTCTTGACGTTGCATCGCATTCATCTCAGCGGTTTCCACATCCTCTTTCGTAAAGCAATTCGTCTCTTTTATAAGATTGTTCTGTACCTTACGATACGCCTTTACATCTACGAAACTGAACACGAGCTTATCAGTATATCCTTTCAACTGATTGCCGATCTTCCAAATACGTCTAAGCAGGACACGAGGCGTGATAGATGGAGTTATAATCAATGGGTCGAATCGCCAGATCACCCGTTCCTTCCCTATCATTTCCGACAACTCCCGAAATGTCTCCACCCGTTGCGTAACGCTCGGCACATTCGGCTCAAAGCCTTCGCTCATATAGTCATTCAACGTGAACTGGAAATAATAATGGATACCCCTCCTATCCAACTCATGCAAATAAGGCAATATCGGCTTCGGGTTCTTTGTCCAAAACACGATTGCCTTACACCGCTCAAACGACACATACATCTTCCGCCGATTAAACGGATTATACCAAACACAATACCCCTTGGCCAAACGATTAAAGAACCACTTGACATAAAAGGCCGGGATATCCGTTGACCGGCTGGCCGAAATGATGATGGGAGCAAGTGCCTCGACTTGCTCACCGGAGTCCGTTGTGATAATAGATTTATGACTCATCTTTCTTTTCACCAATTAAAACAAAGATCATTACCTTTTTATTTTTTTAGTATATACTTTGTTCCCGTATTGGAAATGTAATATATAATATGGTTGATATATGTTTTGAAAACTATTCAACCAATATTTCGACCTTAGATACTCTATTTCTCCATTATATTTGAAGTATGCAGAATTTGAGTTTCCACTGCCGGGTGATGGCAAAACTTCTAGGCCGGTAACCCGTATTGGATCATTATTATAGTTCCAAACTTGACATTTTAAATTAGCAGAAGTGTAACCTGCAATAACAGCCCTTCCTGCC